>Ga0315912_10000346_pt1 | contig 93241 bp, 77 predicted proteins | sample VfabasoilMG_FD_204469 | JGI IMG/M metagenome (GOLD analysis project Ga0315912, IMG submission 204469) | Garden soil microbial communities collected in Santa Monica, California, United States - V. faba soil | ecosystem: Environmental > Terrestrial > Soil > Garden | place: USA: California... | reverse complement strand
GCTCGTCGTGGCCACGACGCGGCCGGAAACCATGTTCGGCGACACGGCCGTCGCTGTGCATCCCGATGACGAGCGCTACCGACACCTCATCGGTCGCCGAATCCGGCTGCCGCTCGCTGGACGCGAGATTCCGATCGTCGGCGACTTGCACGTGGATCCCGAGTTCGGGACCGGCTGTGTCAAGGTGACGCCGGCTCACGACTTCAACGACTATGAGATCGGACTGCGACACTCGCTGCCGATGATCGGCATTTTCGACGACGACGCGGCTCTCAACGACAACGTGCCGCAGCCCTATCGGGGTATGGATCGCTTCGACGCCCGCAAACGCGTCATTGCCGACCTCGATGCCATGGGTCTCCTCGTCGCCGTGAAGGACCACAGAGCCCTGATCCCGCGCTGCGGCCGTAGCGGTGTGATCGTCGAGCCCTATCTGACTGATCAGTGGTATGTGAAGACCGGTCCGCTCGCTGTACCGGCGATCGCCGCCGTCGAGTCCGGTCGCATCCGTTTCGTGCCCGAATCCTGGGCCAAGACCTACTTCGAGTGGATGCACAACATCCAAGACTGGTGCATCTCGCGCCAGCTCTGGTGGGGACATCGGATCCCGGCCTGGTACGACGACGAGGGGCGGCACTACGTCGGCCGCAGCGAAGCCGAAGTGCGCAAGCGCCACGGGCTCAATTCACAAATCCGCCTCGCGCAGGACCCCGATGTGCTCGACACTTGGTTCTCGTCGGCGCTCTGGCCGTTTTCGACGCTCGGCTGGCCGGAAAAAACTCGAGAATTCGAGCGGTTCTACCCGACGAACGTGCTCGTGACGGGACACGACATCATCTTCTTCTGGGTTGCGCGGATGATCATGTTCGGGCTCCGCTTCGCCGGCGACGTGCCGTTCCGCGAGGTCTACATCCACGGCCTGGTCCGCGACCACGAAGGCCAGAAGATGTCGAAGTCGAAGGGTAATATTCTCGACCCGATCGACCTCATTGACGGCATCGGGCTCGATGCGCTGGTCGCGAAGCGCACAGAAACGTTGATGAACCCCGAGCGAAAGCCGGCGATCGAGAAAATGACGCGCAGCGAATTCCCGGAAGGCATGCCCGCGTTCGGTACGGACGCGCTCCGGATGACCTTCGCCTCGCTTGCGACTCAAGGGCGCGACCTGCGTTTCGACTTTGGGCGGATCGACGGCTACCACAAGTTCTGCAACAAGCTCTGGAACGCAACGCAGTATGTCTTCGCCCAGACCGAGCGCGCGGAGCCTGGCGGCGCTGTCGCGCTCAGCGTCGCCGACCGCTGGATCCGCTCGCGACTCGGCACCTGTATTGCGGCCGTCCGATCGGGCTTCGACGAATACCGCTTCGATCTCGCGAACCAGGCCGTCTATGAATTCGTCTGGCACGAGTTCTGCGACTGGTACCTCGAGCTGACGAAACCCGTGCTCGGCGGGGACGACGCGTCGATCGAGCTACGCCGCGGCGCGCGCGAGACGTTGACGACCGTACTCGGCACCGTCTTCCGGCTGCTCCATCCGATCGTACCCTTCATCACCGAGGAGCTTTGGCTCGAGATGCGCGCGAGAACCGGTCGCGCCAGCGAGACGATCATGCTCGAGCGCTATCCCATGGCCGAGGATTTCGCGCGCGACGACGACGCCAGCGCCGAGATCGAATGGCTCAAGGGCTTCGTCGTCGGCATCCGCCAGATCCGCGGCGAGATGAACCTCAGCGCCGGAAAGCCGCTCCCCGTGCAGCTCGCCGGCGGCAGCGACCTCGACCGGCAGCGTGTTGCCAGGAATCGGCCGTCGATCGATCGCCTCGCGCGCGTCGCGAGCATCGATTGGCTTGCCGCCGATGCAGCGCCTCGCGGAGTCGCAACGGCGCTGCTCGGCGATCTCCGGATTCTCATTCCTCTCGCCGGACTCGTCGATCCGGGCAAGGAGATCGAGCGCCTCGAGAAACAGCTGCGCAAGCTCGCCGACGACCTTGCGCAGACCGAAAAGAAGCTCGGCAACGAGCGGTTCGTCGCCAATGCCCCCACCGATGTCGTGGCGAAAGAGCGCGACCGGGCCGCGGATCTCGAGCTACGACGCAGCCGCATGGAGACGCAACTCGGCAAGCTGCGCGAGATCGCCTGAGCTTCCCTGCGGAATCGATCACATTTGCGGCGGAACAGGGTGTAAGCCGGGGCCGTTTTGGGTGAACATGGCCTAATGGCCACCTCCAGACTGACCCCGGCACCGGCCGTGAGCGGCGCCCCTCGCGCCCTGATCGAACGCGCCGTCGAGAGCCTCGAGACCGTCATCGTCGGCAAGGAACGCCAGCTCCGGCTCGCGCTGGCCTGCGTGCTCGCCGAAGGTCATCTGCTGATCGAGGACCTGCCCGGTGTCGGCAAGACGACACTCGCGCACGCCCTGGCCCACGTGCTCGGCATGAGCTATCAGCGCATCCAGTTCACGAGCGACCTCCTCCCCACCGACATCCTCGGGATTTCCGTTTACCAGCGCGACAGCGGCAAATTCGAATTCCACAAGGGTCCGATTTTTTCGCAGCTCGTCCTGGGCGATGAGATCAATCGCGCGACGCCCAAGGCGCAGAGCGCGCTGCTCGAAGCCATGGAAGAACGCCAGGTCACCGCTGAAGGCCATACCCATGCCTTGCCGACGCCGTTCTTCGTCATCGCGACGCGCAACCCCCAGCATCAGATCGGGACGTTTCCATTGCCCGAATCTCAACTCGACCGGTTCCTGATGCAGATCCGTCTGGGATTCCCCGACGCCGCAGCTGAGCGCGTGTTGCTCGCACACGGCGAACGCCGCCGCTTCATCGATGCGATGGAGCCCGTGCTGTCGCCGGACACTCTCTCGCTCCTCCAGGAGCAGGTACCTGCTGTGCATCTCGCCGACGCCCTGCTCGACTACGTGCAGGCCCTGATCCGCCATACGCGCGAGTGCGGCCACTACGTCAACGGCCTGTCGCCGCGCGGCGGCATGGCGCTCGTCAAGGCGGCCCAGGCCTGGGCCTTGATGAATGGCCACGCCGGCGTGTATCCCGAAGACGTGCAGGCCGTATTTCCGTCCGTCGCCGATCACCGGCTCGAACGCGCCGCCCGCGACGCGCCGGCCGATCCCGGGCGCGCAATCCTCGCCTCCGTTCCCGTCCCTTAGGACCCATGATCGCTGCCGGCTCGCAGCGTCTCCAGGCCTTCGCCGCCGAATGGGCCAGGCGCCGTCAGGGTGAGGATGCTCACGCGGTTACGCTGCAACGGCGGCGCATCTACATCCTGCCGACGCGCCACGGTCTCGTATTCGCTGCCATGCTGTTCGCCATGCTGCTCGCTTCGCTGCAGTACGCGGCCAGCCTGGCATTCGCAATGACATTTTTGCTCGCCGCACTCGGGCTCGTGGCGATGCAGTACTGCCACAACAATCTGCTGCACATGGTCGTGCGCTTCGGCGGCGCGGACCCGGTGTTCGCCGGCGATGAGGCCGTTTTCCGCCTCACGATCGAGAACGGCGCCGACCAGCCGCGGCTCGATGTCAGCGTCGAATGTGAGGACTCGAAAGCCGGGCCCGTCGACCTCGGCAGCGGCGCGAGCACGACTCTGCACCTGCACCGACCGACCGCGAAGCGCGGTTTCGCAAGCCTGTCGCGCTTCTCGGTCGCGACGACGCACCCCGGCAATCTGTTTCGCGCCTGGACCTGGATCAATATGGATGCGCGCTGTCTCGTCTATCCCGCGCCGGCAGAGCCCGGGCGCCTGCCGCCGGCGGGGACGAGCCAGTCCGGCGAGCGCGCGATGCGTAACCGCGAGGACGACGACTTTGCGGGCCTCCGGGCTGCAACGCCGAGCGATCCTCCACGACGGATTGCCTGGAAAGCGTATGCCCGAAGCGACCAGCTGCTCGTGAAGGAATTTGCCGGCGGCGCCGAGCAGCCGCAGCTTTTCGACTTCAACACGCTGCGCGACCTCGACGTCGAGCAGAGGCTGTCGCAATTGACGCGCTTCTGCCTCGATGCGGCCGAGGCCGGCACGGCGTTCGGTCTCGTGCTGCCCGAGGAGACCATTCCCCTTGGCAGCGGCGAGCGTCAGCTGCACCTTTGCCTGCAGGCCCTGGCTCTGTTCGCGGAGCGGCCGTGACCAATCTCGCCGCGAATACGACTGGCATTGCGAGATTGTCCTGGGCCGCCGGTCTCATCGCCGCCGCCAGCCTGCCGCATTGGGCGAACCTGCCGCCGTGGATGCCCGCGATGCTGATCGGCTGCATCCTCTGGCGATTCGGCGCGAGGATTCTGCGCTGGCCCCTGCCCGGCCCATGGCTCATGCGGCTCCTCACGCTGACGGCGGTCGCGGTAGTCCTCGCCGAATTCCGGACGATCAACGGCCTCGTGCCGGGATCGGCCCTGCTCTTCGTCATGCTCGCGCTAAAGTTTCTCGAGGCGCGGGCGCAGCGCGACCAGCTGATTCTGTCCCTGCTCGCCTACTTTCTCGTCTTCGCGAGCGTGCTCGACGGCGGTGGACCGCTCGAGGGCCTCTACCTGCTGGCCTTCATTGCAGTCAGCACGCTCGGGCTGCTTCAGGTCGGCCGTCAGGGAACCCTGCTCGCAACGGGACCGACGACGCGGATCGCAGGCAAGCTGCTGATTCCCGCGGCGCCGATCATGATCGTGCTGTTCCTGTTGTTCCCCCGCCTGCCCGGACCGATCTGGTCGATTCCAGGCGCCAACTCGAGCGCAACGTCCGGTCTCTCCGACTCGATGAGTCCCGGCGACATCACGAGCCTCGGGCTCTCCGACGAAGTCGCGTTTCGCGTCGAATTCACCGGCCTGCCGCCGCCGGCGTCGCAACTGTACTGGCGGGGACCGGTGCTCACGAATTTCGATGGCCGAAGCTGGACGCGGCCAGTTGGCATGCGCCGAACTGTCGAAGAGACAATCACAACGCAGGGCGAACCGAGCGAGTACCGCGTGACACTCGAGCACGGCGGCCGCGGGTTCGCCTTCGCTCTCGAGATGCCGACGGCATGGTCAGCCCAGAGCCGGCGCCACTCGATTCGCATGACGAGCGAGTATCAGCTCCTCATCGGGCCTACCGACCTCCGGAACGATCGCGTCAGCTATTCCGTGACGAGCTACCCGAACCATCGGGCGGTCGAGCCGCTGACGGCAGCCGAGCGCGAGGTTTTCACGCGCTTGCCATCCGACAGCAACCCGCGCACGCGCGCGCTCGTTGCTTCATTGCTCGAGGACTCCCCGGACGCGGCGACGATCGTCGCGCGCAGCCTCGACGTATTTCGCAGCGGTGACTTCTTCTACACGCTGACACCGCCGCCACTCGGCCGGCACACGGCGGACGAGTTCATCTTCGAAACGCGCGAGGGCTTCTGCGAGCATTACGCCTCGGCGCTGGCCATCATGCTGCGAATGGCCGGCCTGCCGACGCGCGTGGTCACGGGCTACCAGGGCGGCGAGCGCAATCCCATCGGCGACTACCATGTCGTGCGGCAGTCGGACGCGCATGCCTGGACTGAAACCTGGACGCCGGAGGACGGCTGGATCCGCGTCGACCCCATTGCAGCCGTAGCTCCCGACCGGATTGCGCTGGGCCTGACTCGCGGTGGCGCGGCCGCGCCGTCTACGCTCGCCGGGCGCATCGGCAACCTGACGCTGCTGCGTCAGGCAGCGCTCGCCTGGGATGCCGTGAACACGTTCTGGACTGACTGGGTCATCGGCTATGGGCCGGTACTGCAGCGCTCGCTGCTCGAGTGGCTCGGGATCGAGCGGCCGCGCTGGCGCGATCTCCTGTGGCTCACGGCAGGGGCGACAGTCGTCATGCTGATCGTCCTGACGTTCTGGCTGGGACGCGCGTCGCGCCGTCGCGAGCATCGCGACCCGGCCGCGCGACAATTCGCGCGCTTCGCGCGCGGCCTCGAGCGTCGCCGGATCGAGCCTCCCGGCCCGGGCGAGACCCCGACCGCCTATGCGGAGCGCGCCAGTCGGACCCTCCCGCAGGCAGGCGACGACATCGCGGCGATCGTCACGAGTTATCTCCGCGCCCGCTACGAGGCGGACGCGACGGGCGTCGCGTTCCGCGAGCTCAAGTCGCGAGTCGGCGATTTCAGGCTGCGCTATGCTCGCGCGTCGAGCTGAACCTGAGATCGGGCCAGCGCTCCTCCGTCAGCCTCAGGCTGATCTGAGTCGGCGCCAGCAGCACAAGCTCGCCCGCGTGATCGATCGCGACGTTCGCATTCTGGCGTGTCGTGAATTCCTCGAGTCTCGCGGGATCCGTCCCATGCACCCAGCGGACGGTGGCAATGGCAACGGACTCGAAGACGCATTCGACGCCATACTCGTTCTGCAGCCGGAAGCTCGCGACCTCGAACTGCAGCGGCCCGATCGCGCCGATGATCAGCTCGTTGCTCTTCAACGGCTTGAATAACTGCGTCGCTCCTTCTTCGCAAAGCTGCGACAGCCCCTTCTGCAGCGCCTTGAGCTTCAGCGGATCTTTCAGGACGGCGCGCCGGAAAATTTCGGGAGCGAAATTCGGGATGCCCGTGAAGGTAAGGCTCTCGCCTTCGCTGAAGCTGTCGCCGATGTTGATCGTGCCGTGATTGTGCAGACCGATGATGTCGCCTGCATAGGCTCGTTCCGCCTGTTGCCGCTCGGCGGCCATGAACGTGATCGCATCGCCGACACGAACTTCGCGCTTGAGGCGCGTCTGGAACAGCCGCATGCCGGCGACGTACTCGCCTGAACAGACGCGCATGAAGGCAATCCGATCCCGGTGCGCGGGATCCATATTGGCCTGGATCTTGAAGACGAATCCCGTCAGCGGTTCCTCGCCCGGATCGACGGTCCGCGTCGCGGTCACCCTGGCCTGGGGGCCTGGCGCATGCCTGACGAAAGCGTCGAGCAGCTGCTCGATGCCGAAATTGTGGATCGCGGCGCCGAAAAATACCGGCGTCTGGCGCCCGGCGAGATATTGCTCGACATCGAATTCCGCAGTTGCGCCGCGAATGAGCTCGATCGACTCGGCCAGGCGTGCGACATCGTCTTCGCCGAGCCGCGAGCGCGCCTCAGGCGACGTGAGCCCCTGAATGCGATCGACGGCTGTCTGCTGGCTGCCGTCGCGGCTCTGATAGAGATAGACGCAGTCCTCGTAGAGGTGGTAGACGCCGCGAAATTCGCGCCCCATGCCGATCGGCCAGGTCACCGGGGCGCAAGAGATCCTGAGAACTCTCTCGATCTCGTCGAGCAGGTCGAGCGGCTCGCGCCCGTCGCGATCGAGCTTGTTGATGAAGCTCATGATCGGCGTCGTCCTGAGCCGACAGACTTCCATGAGCTTGATCGTCCGCGGCTCGACGCCGCGCGCGGCGTCGATGACCATCAGGGCGCTATCGACGGCCGTGAGGGTACGGTAGGTGTCCTCGGAGAAGTCCTCGTGTCCCGGCGTGTCGAGCAGATTCACGATCCGGTCGCGATAGGGAAACTGCATCACCGAGGACGTCACCGAGATGCCGCGTTCCTGTTCGAGCTGCATCCAGTCCGAGGTCGCATGGCGGCGTGCCTTGCGCCCCTTGACGGTGCCCGCGAGCTGGATCGCACCGCCGTAGAGGAGCAGCTTTTCAGTCAGCGTGGTCTTGCCGGCGTCCGGATGCGAAATGATCGCAAACGTTCGTCGCTCGAGATGCGGTTCCATCGCGAAGGCAGTTCAGGAAATTATCAGGCGGAAGCAACGAGGGACAAGGCAAGGACGATTGCATTCTCCCGTCCGAACTGTGCCTGGTAGTACGCCGGCCGGATGCCGATCTCCTGGAATCCTGCGGAGCGATAGAGCGCCATCGCTGCCTGATTCGACGGCCGCACTTCGAGAAAGACTTTATGCGCGGCCGCGTCTTCGGCCTTGAATAGCAGCGCGTTGAGCAGGCGACGACCATAGCCCAGGCGGCGGACGTCCGGATGCATGCAGAGATTGAGCACGTGGGCCTCGGCAGCGGCAATCGACATGATTGCGTAGCCGGACACGACGCCGTCGATCTCGAGCACGAGGCTGTAATAGCCCGCGAGCAGGCAGTCGCGGAATACGGCGCGACTCCAGGGGTATTCGTAGGAGGCCTGCTCGACGAGATGCACGGCGCCCAGATCGGCCGCCTGCATGGGCCGGATTGCTGTTGCGGGACGGATTGCAGCGCTCATGATCCACTCTTCAGCAGCTGTCTCAGCAGGCACAGGTCCTGCCAGGACTTGGACTTCGCCGAGGGGCTCCGCAACAGATAGGCTGGATGATAGGTCACGACGAGGGGTATCCGGCGCGCCCCGAAGCTCAATAACTTGCCGCGGAGCCTACCGATAGGCTCATCCGACTGCAACAAGTGCTGCGCGGCGATGCGACCCACCGCCAGCGCCGCGCGCGGCGCGATGAGCTCGATCTGCCGCTCGAGGTAGGGCGTACATTCGGCCGTCTCGTCGGGCTTGGGGTCGCGATTCCCCGGCGGGCGGCACTTGAGAATATTGGCGATGTAGACGTCGCCGCGCGCGAGGCCGATCGAGCGCAGCATGGCATTGAGCAGGATCCCGGCGCGACCGACGAAGGGCTCACCCTGACGATCCTCCTCCGCGCCCGGCGCTTCGCCGATGACGAGCAGCCGGGCGTCGCGACGGCCGACGCCGAATACGGTCTGCGTGCGGCCGCGATGGAGCTCGCAGCGCGTGCATTTCGACACTTCGGCCTCGAGCGTGGGCCAGCGGTCGTCGTTCGCCGGCGCGGGTTCCGCAACTGCACAGGCAGGCGCGGGCGTCGCCGGAATGGAAGCCGGTGGTCGATCTCGCAGTCGATAAACGTCGATGCCGAGCGCAGCGAGATACGAGGATTGCGGTCCCTTGCTCATGGCGGCATGGTGCCACGACGCAGACGCCGCCAGATCCAGGCAGCCGGCCCGGATGCCGCATAGGCACACACCAGAATGAAGGTATTCAGCGGCGGCTCGATATAGATGAGGCCGATGACGAGCGGAATCAGCATCACGCGTCCATAGCGGACGCGATGACCCGGCCTGACGTCCTTGAAACTCAGATAGCGGAAGCGCGACATCATCAGCACGGCCGAAAGCGCGGTGATCGCGATGCCAGAAACCATCGCGGTCAGGCCGTCGATTTCATACTCGGTGCTGACCCAGACCGTCGCGGCGACACACGCGGCTGCCGCGGGGCTGGCGAGACCCTGGAAGTAGCGCCGATCGGTCCAGCTGGAATTCGAGTTGAAGCGGGCGAGCCGGAAGGCGGCGGCTGCGACATAGAGAAAGGCGGCGAGCCAACCGAGACGTCCCCAGATCTCCCCGTACTCGGCGAGCCGCGTAACTCCCCATTGGTAGGTCACGACGGCCGGGGTCAGGCCGAATGCCACCATGTCCGAGAGACTGTCGAACTGCTTGCCGAACTCGCTCGCGGTGCTCGTCATGCGCGCGACTCGGCCATCGAGTCCATCCAGAGCCATCGCCGCAAAGATTGCGAGCACGGCAGCTTCGAAATTGCCATGGATGGATGCGATGATCGAGTAGAAACCGGAAAAGAGCGCGCCCGTCGTGAGCAGGTTGGGCAACAGATAGATTCCGCGTCGCCGTTTGGCGGCACGCCCTTCGGTTTCGTCGCCCGGTTCCACGGTCAAGCATGCTGCGGCAAACGCAACCGATCCGCAATACAATGCCGCGCAACGCAAGCACGAGCCCGATCGAACTCACCATGTACCTGAGCCAGCTGCCCATCAGCACCATCAAGGAGACCCCGACCGAAGCCGAGATCGTGAGTCATCGGCTCATGCTGCGAGCCGGTCTGATCCGGCGTCTCTCTTCCGGACTGTACAGCTGGATGCCCATCGGCATCCGCGTCCTCAACAAGGTGATCAGTATCATCCGCGAGGAGATGAACCGCTCCGGCGCGCTCGAAGTCACGATGCCGGTCGTGCAGCCAGCCGAGCTTTGGCAGGAGTCGGGCCGTTGGCAGGCGTACGGCAAGGCTCTCCTGACCTTCAAGGACCGGCATGAACGCGGATTCTGCCTGGGCCCGACGCACGAAGAAGTGATCACGGACATCGTGCGCAACGAGCTCAAGAGCTATCGCCAGCTGCCGGTGAATTTCTACCAGATCCAGACGAAATTCCGCGACGAGATCCGCCCGCGATTCGGCGTGATGCGCGCGCGCGAGTTTTTGATGAAGGACGCCTATTCCTTCCATATCGACGATGCGTCCCTCAGGGAGACGTATCAACTCATGCGCCGGACCTATCAACGGATCTTCGACCGGTTGCAGCTCGAATACCGGATCGTGCAGGCCGACACGGGCGAGATCGGCGGCAGCATTTCCGAAGAGTTCCAGGTGCTCGCCGCCTCGGGCGAAGACGCCATCGCCTTCAGCGATGCGGACGATTTCGCAGCCAATATCGAAGTCGTCGCCCTGCCGCCTCCGCACGGGACGCGACCAACGCCCTCGCTCGAGAAGACACTTCTGGCGACCCCTGGCGTCGGCACGATCGACGAGATTTCCCGGCTCACGGGCCTGCCGCCCGAACGCTGTCTCAAGACGCTGCTCGTCCGCGGCACCGACACGGAGGCCGTCGCGCTGATCCTGCGCGGCGATCACGAGCTCAACGCGCTCAAGGCCCAGAAACTCAAGGGCGTTGCTTCGCCGCTCACAATGTTGCGCGCCGGCGAAGTCGAGCGCGCGACGGGCTGCGCGCCGGGCTCGCTCGGTCCTATCGACCTCGCCCTGCCCTGCTACGTCGACCAGTCGGCGGCGCTCGTCGCAGATTTCATCTGCGGCGCCAATCGCGAGGGCTTTCACTTCACGGGGGTCAACTTCGGGCGCGACCTGCCGCTGCCGACCGTCGCAGATCTGCGCAACGCCGTCGCCGGAGACCCCGGCCCCTCCGGCGCGCCCCTCGCGATCGCACGCGGCATCGAAGTCGGACAGATATTCCAGCTCGGCACGAAGTACAGCGAGTCAATGAACGCCACGGTGCTCGACAGCGAGGGCAAGCCCCGGCACATGCCGATGGGCTGCTATGGCATCGGTGTGACCCGCGTCGTGGCCGCCGCCATCGAACAGAATCACGATGACGACGGCATCATCTGGCCGGCAGCGATCAGCCCGTTCGACGTGATTGTGATCCCGATCAACATGGAAAAGTCGGCGCGGGTCCGCGAAGCGGCGGAGGCGCTCTATCGCGAGCTCATCGACGCCGGGTTCGAGGTCGCATTCGATGACCGGCCCCAGCGACCGGGATTCAAGTTCGCCGACGCCGATCTCATCGGCTATCCGCATCGCCTCGTTGTCGCCGAAAAGGGAATCGACAAGGGCGAGCTCGAGTACAAGTCGCGACGCACCGCCGAGTCGGTGCAGATTCCCAGGGCCACGGTCGTCGCACACCTCCGCGGCGGGGCCACGACTTGAGCGCACGGCGGGCTCGAATCCAGGGCCTGCCCGGCGCCGCGCTGATCTGCGCCACGCTGCTCGCGAACCCGGCTTCGGCGCAGCAATTCAGCAATCGCAGCGCAGACGATGTCGACCCGGAGCTGCGCGCCACGTTGATGCAGGCGATTGCCGAATCCGACAGCTTTGTCGACCGCTTCGATGCGGAAGTCTGGCTCACCGACATGTCTGCGCGGCTGAGCAGGCAGGTTCCCGATGCCGAAGAGCGCCTCGACATCCTGCGCATCGTGCACAAACAGGCGACGCACGCCGGCGTGGCTCCGGAGCTGGTGCTGGCCGTGATCGACGTCGAAAGCAACTTCGATCGCTACGCGATCTCGAGCGCGTTTGCTCTCGGCCTGATGCAGGTCATGCCGTTCTGGCTCGACGAGCTCGAAGTCGGCGACGGCGACGTCGACTTCAATCGGCTGTTCGAAATGGAGCTCAACGTCCTGCTCGGCTCCCAGATACTCAAGTATTACCTCGATATGGAAGACGGCGACTTGATCCAGGGGCTCGCGCGCTACAACGGCAGCACGGGCCAGCGCTGGTATGCCGACCGCGTGATCGATCGCCTGACCACCAAGTGGTTCCGTCGCCAATAACGTGTACTGTTTCGGCGGTCAGCGCGCGAGCCTGAATCCCGGATTAGGCGTCTCCGCCCAGTCCTCGAGCACGACTGACGTGACGGCGGCCCCTGGCGGCCCGTTCCAGAGCCAGGCCACGAGCGTCTCGACGGCATCGGGCTCGCCGGCCACCACGACCTCGACGCGACCGTCGGCGAGATTCCTCACCGAGCCGTCGAGCCCGAGCATGGACGCGCGCTCGACCGTCGCCGCACGATAGCCGACCCTCTGTACGCGGCCGGAGACGAGACAGCGGATCGCGCGAGCCTCAGGCATCGGGGAGCTTGAGGGGCAGCGCCGAATGCCGGCACATATCGGTTATTCTCTCGAGGTGAAGGCCAAAATCTATCACAACCCGCGATGCTCGAAATCTCGAGCGACTCTGGCACTGCTCAACGAGCGAGGACTCGACGTCGACATCGTCGAATACCTCGCGACACCGCCGACGGCCGACGAGATCCGGCGCCTGCTCAAGCTGCTGAAGCTCGCGCCCTTCGATCTCATTCGCCGCGGCGAGCCGGCGTTCCGAGAGTCCGGGCTCGACGCCGATTCGCCCGCAGAGGAACTGGTCGCGCTGATGGCACGCGAGCCCGTCGTCATCGAGCGCCCGATCGTCGTCATCGGCCGTTCCGCGCGTCTCGGTCGCCCGCCCGAGCGGGTGCTGGAGCTCCTGGATTGAGCGGCTCGGCCACGATTCTCATTCTTTACTATTCACGCAAGGGCCAGACCGAAGCGCTGGCGCGGCAGATCGCTCGCGGCGTCGAGAGCGCCGGCGCGACGGCGCTGCTTCGGACCGTGCCGGCGGTTTCCCCGGTCAGCGAGGCGACGGCGGCGCCCGTGCCTCCCACTGGTCCGCCCTATATTGAAGTCGCGGAGTTGGCGGCATGCGACGGACTGATCCTCGGCAGTCCGACACGATTCGGAAACATGGCGGCCCCGCTCAAGCATTTTCTCGACTCGACCTCTACGCTCTGGCTCGGCGGCGCTCTCGCCGGTAAGCCCGCGGGCGTCTTCACGACAAGCTCGTCGCTGCACGGCGGGCAGGAAAGCACGCTGCTCAGCATGGCCCTGCCGCTGATTCATCACGGCATGCTCTACGTCGGCGTCCCGTACACCGAGCAGGCGCTGTTTGCGACGCGCACCGGCGGGTCACCCTACGGCGCGACGCGGATCACCGCGGACTGGGCCGCCGGCATGTCCGACGACGAGAAAACGATCGCCGCAGCACTCGGCCGGCGCGTGGCCGCGATCGCCCTCAAGCTCAAGCGTTCCTGAGATTCGTGGTCGTGCCGCGCATGTCCTTGCTGCATTGGCTCGCACTCGCGACGCATCTCGGCCTCGCGGTGGTCGTCTTTCTGAGCCTCGGCACGTTCGATCTCGCCCTGCTCTATCGTTTGGCGATCGTCGTGCTCGCGCTGCTGCCGCTCGCCATGAGCCTGCAGGGTCTGATCGAGCGCCGGCGCCAGAGCCTGCAATGGCTCGCCCTCGCCCTCGTGATCTACGTCGGCTTCGGTACGGTCGAAGTGATCGCGCAAAACCATCCGGCTGCTGTCGCCGTGCTCCTGTTAGCACTGCTCGAGCTGGCCCTCGTCTTGAGTCTCACTCGCGCGAAGCTGCCGCAATCACCTCGCGAATCAGGGGAATCGTGATCGGCCGCTGGCTCGCGAGCCCGAATCGATCGATCCGATCGAGCCACTGCGTAAGTTCCGTCAGATCGCGACCTACGCGCTGCAGCAGAAAGCTTGCCGCCGGCTCATCGATGCGCAAGCCCCTCTGCACGGCTTGCAGCGTCAGGGCAACCGCGAGCTCCTCGTCGTTGAGAGCGGCGAGCCGATAGACAGCGGCGGCGGTCGCCCGCGATTCGAGATCGGGCAGGCCGAATCCGCAGTCGCGGGGCCCAAGATCGGCCGCGATCAGCAGTCCCCCGCTCTGCAGCCGCGCATCGAGCGTCACGAACAGGGCGCGCTCCCAGTCCGGGCGGCCGGCCGCGCAGTGGACGTCGTCGAGCGCGAGCAGCTCGACGGTCTCGAGCTCCCGCAGCATCGCGGGATCGAGCGCTGGGTCGAGCGCGACGTACATCGACCGCAATCCTGCATCGGACGCAGCGCGGCAGGCTCCGGCCAGCAAGTGGGTCTTGCCCGTTGCCGCAGGTCCCGTGAGCCACACCGCTTCGGCGCGTCCGCCTGCGGCCACGGCGCGCACATGCTCGAGTGCGGCTGCATTGGCGCCGGCGACATAGCTATCGAGCGAGGGGTGGCGCGGCAGCCTGAGCGCCAGCGGAATCTGGCCCATCGCTAGCGCGTACCCGTCTGCACCGTGCGGCGCGCGCGTTCCGACCAGATCAGCACATAGCTCAAGCCGCTTGTAATGCTCGTGAAAATGACGAGCGCGCCGAGAACGACGAGCCAGTCATTCGGCGGGACTTCCCAGGCCACCCGCATGATCGTTGCGATGACGAACAGGAGCTGGCAGAGCGTGTTGAGCTTGCTGATCAGCAACGGCTCGCCCGTCAGCGTGCCGGCCAGGCGCAGATAGACGAGCGCGCCGCAGACGATGACGATATCGCGCAGGATGATGATCGCCGTGACCCCAATCGGCACGAGCTCGAGCCAGGTCAGGCTGACGATGGTCGAGACGAGCAGCAGCTTGTCGGCCGCCGGATCGAGCAAGCTCCCGAGGCGCGATTGCCAGCCGAAGGTCTTCGCAAGAAATCCGTCGACGCCGTCCGACACTCCGGCGATGACGATGAGGGCCAGCGCGAGCCTGAAGTTCTGGCCCATGAGTGCGATGACGAGCGGCACGACCAGCAGCATGCGCAGGACGCAGATCGCATTCGGAATCTGGGCCAGGCTCACAGACTGCCCGTCGCACCGGGATCCGCGTGCCAGCCGGGAACGAACTCGAGCCGGCCCATGCTCGCGGCATCCACGGGCACGCCGACGCCGCCTGGCGGCACGGCACGCAGCTCGCCATCGAGCTCGAGATACTGGCGCAGCGTCGCGTCGTCGCCGCGAGCGGCGAGACGGATCACCAGGGATCCCTGATCCCATGACTCGGGGACTACCGAGGCTCCGTCGATCACGCTGACCGATTGCAGGTATTCGAATACGCGGCCGAAATCGGCGTGAGTCTCGATGCCGCGTACCGTTACCCGAGTGAGGCGCGCGCCGCCGACGGTCGTGAACTGCGCCGCGAATCCGTCCGCCAGCCAATCCACACCGGAACGAACGTCTGCGGTCACACTGGTCTCCCGGAGCTCGCCGCGCAACAGCGTCCAGCGGACCTCGAGACCGAAGGTCGTCACGGCGACTCTGCCGATGAGCACCGCGTCGACCGGATAACGCTCCGCGGCGCGGGCGACGAACTCGTCGAAGCCGCCCCAGACGTCCGCGAAACGCACCTGCGTGCGATCCTCGGCGTCGAGCAGCGGGAACACGATCGGCAGACCGCGCTCGTCGGCGGCAGTGATGAGCTCGTCGCGGATCGCGTCGAATGTCACCTGCGCAGCTTCCGCGAGCGGGAACGCCGCGGCCCCGAGAACCTCGCCGGTCCGCCGGGGCGGCGTTACCGTGTCGGCCATGATCTCCGTGCGTTGCCCGCCGCCGAGGTCGGCTGCAATCCAGACGAGCGTGGACGGCCGCTCGGCGCCCCAGATCGGCAAGTTGAGGCTCGTCAGGGCATCGTTGACACCGCTGCGCGAAAACCCGACGCGAACCTCCTCGGTGGCCGACTGATAGGACGTCACGTAGTCGTTCGCATTGCGGATCAGCCCGGCTGTTTCCTCCTGGCTCGCAGGATCCCTGCGGCCTGTAATGCGCGTCAGCAGCACGGTCATGGCGCGCTGCACGGCAGCGGCGCGCACATTGCTTGCAGCCAGATCCGGCACTACTGACACCGTGTACAGCTCGGGAAACGTCGCCGCCCTGCCCACCGACGCGAACACCGCCATCAGGGCAAGCAGTGCGAGGGCGGGAGTCGAGCCGCCCGGTCGCCGTCGAGTTTTTGCGCTGTTGGCCTTCACGTTGCGGGGCGGACCTGTCCTCGGGCGAGTCGGGTCGCATATTATAGCGGCCTGTGAGCAAGCTTCCCGACCACGAACTCACATATAAGGCCGCTGGTGTCGATATCGATGCGGGCGACGAGCTGGTCGAGCGGATCAAGCCGGCCGTGCGCGCGACGACCCGGCCCGAGGTCATCGGCGGTCTCGGCGGCTTCGGCGGACTGTTCCGCATTCCCAAAGGCTATCGATCGCCGGTGCTCGTATCCGGAACCGACGGCGTCGGCACGAAGCTCAAGCTCGCGATTGACCATAACGCTCACGACAATGTCGGCGTCGATCTCGTCGCGATGTGCGCCAACGACATCGTCGTCTCGGGTGCCGAGCCGCTCTTCTTCCTCGATTACTACGCGACGCCGCGCCTCGACGTCGACGTCGCCACGCGAGTCGTCAACGGCATCGCGCGCGGTTGTCAGCTGGCGGGCGCCACGCTGATCGGCGGCGAGACGGCCGAGCATCCCGGCCTGCATGCGCCCGGCGAGTACGATCTGGCCGGGTTCTGCGTCGGCATCGTGGAGGAAGACGAGATCATCTCGGGCGCCGGCATCGAGGCCGGCGATAGCGTCATCGGGCTCGCGTCGTCGGGCCCGCATTCGAACGGCTTCTCGCTGATCCGCCGAGTCCTCGCGCGGGATCCGCGCGCGGCCGAGCAGCGCTTCGGCGACCGGCGACTCATCGACCTGCTGCTCGAGCCGACACGCATCTACGTAAAATCCCTGCTGGCCGTGCGCAAGGAACATCCCATCAAGGGCCTCGCGCATATCACGGGCGGCGGTTTGATCGAGAATATCCCGCGTGTCCTCCCGCCGGGTCTCGGGGTGCGGCTCGAACGGCGGTCATGGCAATGGTCACCGGCCTTCGACTGGCTCCAGGATGCCGGTGTCGCCGCGCGGGAAATGTATCGCAGCTTCAACTGCGGCATCGGCATGATCGCGGTCGTCGCCGCAAGCCGCGCCGACGCGGTGCTCGCGAGCCTCGGCAGGCATGGCGAAGCAGCGAGCGTGGTCGGCAGCGTCGTCAGGGATGCCGAGCAGCGCGTCGTGATCGACTGAACGACGATGCGCGGCGATCGCCTTGTCCGCCGGATCGTCGTCCTCGCTGCCGCTCTGTTCGCCGCGACTGCTTCGACAGCGCAGCCCATCGTCGCCGAGTACCGGGCGAACTACGAAGTCAGGCATGACGGCCGCCGGGCCGCGGACGTCGAGTTCAGCGTAGCGGCGGCCGGCAGCGGCGAATACCTGTATCGCTCGGTCACCGAGGCACGCGGCCTGCTCAAGCTCGTCGCTCCCAATCCGGCCACCGAGCAGAGTCGCGTGCGGGTTGCCGGCAACGACCTGCGCTCGCTGCAGTTCGACTATGTCGACGGCAGTCGCAAGGGAGAAGACAACTTTTCGATCGCCTGGGACGAGGCCGCCGGCCAGATTCGCATCACACGGGCCGATGGAACGGAGTCGCTGCCGCACGACCCCGATCTGCTCGATCGCGGCAGCCTCCAGGTCGCGGTGATGCGCGATCTCGCCGCCTGCCGGCTGCCCGGCCCCTACCGCTGGGTCGACGAAGACGGCATCAGGACGTATCGCTACGAACGTCTCGAGGACCAGGTGGCGGAAACCGGCGCGGGCGACTTCGAGACGATCCGTTTCCGGCAGCAGCGCGAGGGGTCCTCGCGGCAAAGCATTCTCTGGCTCGCGCCGTCGCAGAGTTACGTGCCCGTGATCGTCGAGCAGATCGATGACGGCGAGATCGAAACGGTCTACACCTTGACCGCCATCGAAGTCACAACGCCGCCTCCGGCCGAATGCTCAGGTTTTCGGTAAGGTCACGCCGCGCTGGCCCTGGTACTTGCCGCCGCGATCGGCATAGCTGACCTCACAGGTCTCGTCGGCCTCGAAGAAGATCATCTGCGCGACGCCCTCATTCGCGTAGATCTTCGCGGGCAGCGGCGTCGTGTTCGAGAATTCGAGCGTCACATGCCCCTCCCACTCGGGCTCGAGCGGCGTGACGTTGACGATGATGCCGCAGCGCGCGTAAGTCGATTTGCCGAGGCAGATCGTCAGCACGTTGCGCGGGATGCGGAAGTACTCGACGGTGCTCGCGAGCGCGAAGGAGTTCGGCGGAATGATGCAGACGCTGTTCGAGACGTCGACGAAGCTCGACGCATCGAAGCGCTTGGGATCGACGATCGCCGAATTGATGTTCGTGAATATCTTGAATTCCGGCGCGCAGCGCACGTCATAGCCGTAGCTCGACGTGCCGTAGGAAATGATGCGCTCGCCATCGACCGTGCGCACCTGCCCCGGCTCGAACGGCTCGATCATGCCCGTCGTCTCGGCCATGCGGCGGATCCAGCGATCCGATCTGATCGTCATTGCTTACCCTCGACGCTCACCTTGGGGAAAAGGTGGCTGTAGTCCCTGCCGGTCGCCGCCAGCTCGCCTGCGATCCGGAGCGCCACGCGACGGAAGCCCGCGGCGGCGGCGCCGTCCGGCTCCGCGATCACCGTGGGTTTCCCGGAGTCGGTCTGCTCGCGTACGCTGCGAGTCAGCGCGAGCGAGCCCAGCAGAGGCAACTCATACTCGGCTGCAAGTCGCGCGCCGCCGTCCGCGCCGAACAGATGCTCTTCGTGCCCGCAGGAGCTGCAGACGTGAACGGCCATGTTCTCGACGACGCCGAGCACGGGCAGCTTGAGCTTGCGAAACATCTCGAGACCCTTGCGCGCATCGGCTATTGCGATTTCCTGGGGCGTGGTCACGATGACCGCGCCGCTGACCGGCACCTTCTGCGCCAGCGTCAGCTGGATGTCGCCGGTGCCGGGCGGCATGTCGATGAAAAGATAGTCGAGCTCGCCCCACTCCGTCTGCGTCAGCATCTGGTTCAGCGCTGACGTCACCATCGGCCCGCGCCAGGCCACAGCCTGGCGCTCGTCGACGAGAAAGCCGATCGACATGACGGCTACGCCGAATGCCGTCAACGGCTGCAAGGTCTTGCCGTCGACAGTTTCCGGGCGGCGGCCGATCAGATCGAGGATCCGGGGCTGGCTCGGCCCGTAGATGTCGGCGTCGAGAATGCCCACGCGTGCGCCCTCACCGGCGAGCGCGAGCGCGACGTTGGTAGTGACGGTCGACTTGCCGACTCCGCCCTTCGCCGATGCGATCGCGATGATATTGCGGACGTTCGGCAGCGCCTTGAGTCCCGGCTGTATGGCGTGCGCGCTGACTTGCCAGTCGATCGAAATGGCGGCAGTCTGCCCGGACCCACCGGCGGCGAGAAAGTTCCCGAGATCAGCTAAAAGCGATTGTCGTGCGTGGTTGCAGGGGAATCCGAAATTCAGTGCGACCTCGACACCTGCGCCCGATTCGCTGACCGCGTATCGCGTGCCGCCCGTACCGAGCGGTCGACCTGTTTGCGGCACAACATACTCGGCAAGCCGCCGCTTGAGAGCGCTATCGAGATTGACTGACATCCGGATCCGACGGGGGCGAAGGGCGGCCATTGTAACCCAGAGAAATCCGCGCACCGGGCGGCTCCCGCGTCCGCGAAAGCTGTGATCTCCGTTACGTTTTGCCGAAACCCGTATGGCATAATCCGAGCCGTTCGCGGGGAGTCGCACCCGATCCGAGTGGGATTGGTTCGGGGGCGGCATCTTGCGTTTGCGCGCTGAAAACTTGTGAGGATTCTGGTCCTGGACCCGCACTCCCCAGGCACATGAATTTCATTACGACATTTCAGGCCGATCGGCTGATTTCGCAAATTGCGGAGGAGACCGATCCGAAGTCGCCTGGGGCCCAGAAGGCCTTAGCCAAGCTCGGCAAGCTTGGAGTCGGCGCCGTGCCCAAGATTCTTGAGGCTATCGGCAGCGCCGACAAGGGGCAGATGGCTGCCTACGTCGATCTGCTGGGCAAGCTCGTCAGCGACAAGAACCTGATGACGGTCGTCCGGGGTCTCGCCGACACGGATCCCCGGGTCGTTGCCGGCACCGCGCTTGCCCTGTCGAACAGCAAGGCGTTCAACATCAACCGGCTCGCCGAGCTCCTGAGCGAGGACGAATACTCGAAGTCCGCGATCATCGAGGTGCTGACCACCCACCGCAAGCGCCTCAACATTCGCCAACTGCTGGCCCAGATCTATTTCCTGCAGCCCGCCGAGAAAGCGGCCGTCTTCAAGCTCCTGAACGAAATCATGACGCCCGAGCTCGTGCCCGATCTGCTCGGCCGTATCGACGGCAAGGATCCCGTCGTCAAGATGCACCTCATCGACACACTGTCGCGCTTCGAGACTCCCGAGGTGCACAAGGCCCTGCAGGAGGCGCTCAGGGACCCGAACAAGCTCGTCCGCCAGGCGGCGCTGTCGAGCCTGTCGCGCATGCAGGGCAAGGTCGACCTCAAGATCGTCGCCGCCCTGCTCGTCGACCCGGATATCGACGTCATCAACAAGGCCATCGACGTCATCGTCCATCTCAACGACCCGGAAACCGTCAAGTATCTGATTCCGGCCATGAAGTCGGAGAACGAATTTTCTCGTCGCGGCGCCGTCGAGGTGCTCAACGTCATCGGCAACACGGCGAGCGTGAAATTCCTGCTCGAAGCCGTCGCCGACGAGGACTGGTGGGTGCGATCCCGCGCGTCAGACGCCCTCGCGCGAATCGGCGGCGATCGCGTCGTCGACGCCGTGCTCGAGCTCATCAAGGACAAGGATGAGGATATCCGCAGGGCGGCCATCGAAATCCTGAACAGCTGCGGTGACAAGCGCGCCGTCAATCACCTAATCGAGGCGACCAAGGACAAGGACTGGTGGGTCAGCGAGCGCGCGGCCGACGCGCTTGCGGGTATCGGCGACAAACGCGCCCTTCCGGCCGTCGTCGCCATGCTCGATCGCAACGACAAGTCCCTGCCCGTAGCGCTCTCCGCTCTCGGCAAGCTCGGCGATGCGAGCATGCTGCCGAAGCTCGCACCCTATCTGAAGCGTCCGGAGAAAGAAGTTCGCATCGCGGCAATCGAGGCGCTCGCCAACCTGACCGATGAAGCCAACAGCGAGGCCGTGCGCGCACACATCCAGCAGGCGGGCGACGGACAGGACGAGACGATCATCCGCGCGGCGGCGAAGGCCATCCAGAAAATCGAGGGCAAGACCACGACCAGCGGCCGCTTCACACAGTCAGCGACGCTCGTCAGCACGACGCCGACACCGATGCCTGCGCCCCTGGGGCGCCCGACGGCTGAAGGCACGTCGATCAGCCCACCCTCGCCGGCCACGACGGCGGCGACGCTGTTGCTCGACGACGTCGACATCAATGCCGTGACCTCGCAATCGAAGGGCGCTCAGGCTCTCGACGTCGGCACCCTGCAGCCCGGCGACGTCATCGAGGGCCGTTACAAGTTCATTCAGAAGATCGGCAAGGGCGCGTTCGGCACCGTCGTGCTCGTCGAGGACACTGTCGTCGACGACCGCCTGATCCTGAAGTTCCTGAACCCCAACGTCGCCTCCGACGAAGAGATGATGAAGCGCTTCGTGCACGAACTGCGCTACTCCCGCAAGATCACGCACAAGAACGTCATCCGGATCTATGACTTCCTCTACGTCGGTGGCGGCTACGCGATCTCGATGGAGTACTTCCCCTCGCATACCCTCGGCACCGAGATCGCCAACGAAAAGCCCATGGGAACCGAGAAGGCCATTCGCTACGCGATCGACATCTGCACCGGCATGTATGTAGCGCACCAGCAGGGCATCATCCATCGCGACCTGAAGCCCGCGAACATCCTCATCGACGATACCGGGCTGCTGAAGATCGTGGACTTCGGCGTCGCTGCGGCGGCCAAGAGCGGCGACACGCAGCTGACGAGAACCGGCTACGTGATCGGCTCGCCCAAATACATGGCGCCCGAGCAGATTCTCGGCAAGAAGGTCGACGAGCGCGCCGACATCTATAGTCTTGGCGTCATTCTTTATGAGATGCTTGCCGGCCAGCCGCCCTACAGCCGGGGAGACCACATGGCCGTCATGTATCAGCACGTGCAGGGCAAAGCCGCCCCGCTGAGCGAGCTCAATGCCAAGCTGCCGGCCGGCCTCGTCAAGATCGTCGAGCAGGCGATGACGGTGGACAAGGCCAAGCGCTTCGAAACAATGGAAGAGTTCCGCATCGCACTCGAACGCACACTGTCCGCGCGCTAGGCCCTGAATGGCGCGCATAGACGCATTCCTCAAGCTCGGTCTCGCGCAAGGCTGCTCGGACGTCCACCTCGCCGTCGGCGTTCCGCCGATGCTGCGCCTGCATGGCGACCTCATGCCGATCAAGTTCCGCGATCTCGGCGACACAGAGCTCGAGGGCTATGTCCTCGAAATTCTCACGGAATCACAGCAGCAGCGATTCAAGTCGGGACAGGACATCGACTTTTCCTATGTGAGCACGGACAGCGGACGCTTCCGCGTCAATATCTTCCGCAAGGCCACGGGCGTCGGCGCCACGTTCCGGAATATTCCGAACCAGATTCCGAGCCTCGAGTCGCTGGCGATGCCCGAAGTGCTCAAGTCCTTCTGCGATCTGCACCAGGGCATGGTGCTCGTCACGGGCTCCACGGGAACGGGCAAGTCGACGACGCTCGCAGCGATGATCAATCACCTGAATACCACGCGCAGCCTCAACATTATCAGCCTCGAGGATCCGATCGAGTTCGTGCACCCGAGCAAGCGCTCGCAGGTCATCCAGCGCGAGCTCGGCACGCATATCCCGAGCTTCGCCGACGGCGTTCGCGCCTCGTTGCGCGAGGATCCCGACGTCATCCTCGTCGGTGAGATGCGCGACGCGCAGACGATCACGATGGCGATGACGGCAGCCGAAACGGGCCACCTCGTACTTGGCACGCTGCATACCACGAGCGCCGTCAAGTCGATCGACCGGATCATCGACGCGCTGCCGTCCGATCAGCGCGAGCAGACCAAGAGCTTCCTGTCGCACAGTCTCCACGCCGTCATCACGCAGAACCTCGTCAAGACGCCCGATGGCCGCGGACGCCGCGCCGTGCTCGAAATCATGATCATGAACCGCGCGATCGCGAAGCTCATCATGACTGAGCAGACGCACCAGATCCCCGCGCAGCTGCAGACGGGCAAGGCCGAGGGCATGCAGATGATGGACCAGGCGCTCGTCGACGCCATCAGCGCGAAGCTCGTCGATCCCGACGATGCCTATCGTTACGCCAACGACCGCAAGAAGTTCGAGCGCTTCGTCACCGATACGACGGTTCTGCCCAGCGGCATGTCCGTCGGCAAGGCGACCTGAGCAATGTCCCAGATCGACGCCTTCCTGAAGAGCATGAGCATGCGCAAGGGCTCGGACCTGCACGTCGTCGCGGGCGATCCGCCGCGCATGCGCGTCCACGGCGAACTCATTACGCTGGCCAAGCAGAATCTCGACGCCGATGAGCTCCAGGGCGAGATCTTCCGGCTCATGTCGCCGGCGCTCGTCGAGCAGTTCAAGGCTCACGACTCGGCCGATTTCGCGCACCACATTCCTGACGTCGCGCGTTTCCGCGTGAACGTATTCCGTCATCTGAACGGCATCGGCGCCGTGTTTCGGGGAATTCCCTCGCGCGCCCTGACGCTCGAGGAGCTCAAGATGCCGCGCGTCGCGCGCACGCTGAGCCAAGCGAACCAGGGTCTCATCCTCGTCACGGGCAAGACCGGCTCCGGCAAGTCGACCACGCTCGCGGCGATGATCGACTCGATCAACCAGACCCTGCAGGGCCACATCATCACGATCGAGGATCCGATCGAGTTCCTGCATCAGCGCAAGACCTGCCTCATCAGCCAGCGCGAGATCGGCGCGCACACTCAGTCGTTCGCGAATGCCCTGCACTCGGCCTTGCGCGAGGATCCCGACGTCATCCTCGTCGGCGAGTTGCGCGACCTCGAGACCATGAGCATCGCCATGACGGCCGCCGAGATGGGCATCCTCGTCATGGGCACGCTGCACACCAACGGCGCCTCCCCGACGATCGACCGCGTGATCAACATCTTCCCCGCCGACAAGCAGGATCACGTCCGCAATATGCTTTCGACCTCGCTGCGCGGCGTGATCTCGCAGCAGCTCTGCCGCACGGCGGATGGATCGGGCCGCGTTGCGGCGCTCGAGATCCTCGTGAACACGCCGGCCATCAGCAACCTGATCCGCCAGGGCAAGCTCGACCAGATGGAGAACAGCATCCAGTCCGGCGCTGCCGACGGGATGTGCACGATGGACGGTTCGCTCAAGCGGCTCATGGACTCGGGCACGATCTCGGGCGAGGAAGCCTACATGCAGGCTTTCGACAAGAAGAAGTTCGAGGAATTCAAGAACCTCGGCTGACGCGATCGTCGCGTCCTCGAGCACTTCGCCGTCGTCGCCAAGCACCGATCTGGCACAATGTGGCCCTCGCCGAAGGAGCCCCGAGTGAGCCAGCCCCGCCGAATTCTCGTTACGAGCGCCCTGCCCTACGCCAACAGTTCGGTGCACATCGGCCACCTCGTCGAGTACGTGCAGACCGATGTCTGGGTGCGCTTCCAGCGCCTGCGCGGGCACGATTGCGTCTACGTCTGTGCGAGCGACGCCCACGGCACGCCGACCATGCTGGCGGCCGAGAAACAGGGCATCACTCCCGAGGCGCTCATCGAGACCGTCGTCGCGGAGCATCGCCGCGACTTTGCAGCCTTCGGCATCAGCGTCGACAACTATCTGTCGACACATGCTCCCGAAAACCGGGAACTCACAGCGGCTATCTACGCGCGGCTGCTCGCCGCCGGGCTCATCGACCGGCGCGAAATCAGCCAGGCCTACGACGAGCAGAAGCGGATGTTTCTGCCCGATCGTTACGTTCGCGGCACCTGCCCCGTCTGCAAGTCACCCGACCAGAACGGTGACTCCTGCGGCAAGTGCGCCGCCACCTATTCGCCGCTCGACCTCATCGACCCGATCTCCGTGATCTCGGGCACGAAGCCGGTTGCGCGAAAGTCGGAACACTTGTTCTTTCGGCTGAGCAAGTTCGCAGACGATCTCAAGGCATGGATTTCCGGCCACGTCGACGAGTCGATGACGCGCAAGCTCGATGAATGGTTCGAAGCCGGACTCGAGGACTGGGACATTTCCCGCGATAGCCCGTACTTCGGCTTCGAGATCCCCGGCGAGCCCGGCAAGTACTTCTACGTCTGGTTCGATGCGCCGATCGGCTACCTGTCGAGCTTCCTCAATCTCTGCAGAAAGCGCGGGCTCGACTACGAGAGCTACTGGGGCCCGGGAAGCGACGCCGAGGTCTATCACTTCATCGGCAAGGACATCGTCTATTTCCATGCGCTTTTCTGGCCTGCCGTGCTCGCGGGCGCGGGCTATCGGCGTCCGACTCGCATCGTTACGCACGGCTTCCTGACGATCAACGGCGAGAAGATGTCGAAGAGCAAGGGCGCCACCATCACCATGGCCTCCTGTGCCCGACACGTCGAGCCCGACCTGTTCCGCTACTACTTCGCGTCGAAGCTCGGGCCTGGCGTCGACGATATCGACCTCAACTTCGACGACTTCGTCGCCAGGGTAAATTCCGATCTCGTCGGCAAGCTCGTGAATATCGCGAGCCGCTGTGCGGGCTTCGTGCACAAGATCAACGGCGGCGTGCTCGGCACCGAGCTTTCCGATCCGGCGCTCTACGCCGAGTTTGCCGCGGCCGCGAAAGAAATTGCCGAAGACTACGAAGCACACCGCAACTCCCGCGCGATCCGGCGAATCATGGCGCTAGCCGACCGCGCCAATCAGATGATCGACGAGCAGAAGCCCTGGCTCATGGCGAAGGATCCCGGCAAGCATGCTGCGACGCTCGCCGTCTGCACGCTCGGCTTGAATCTTTTTCGCAGCCTGATAATTTGGCTGAAGCCGGTCATACCGGCCGTGGCCGGGCGCGCCGAGGCCTTCCTTGGCGCGGGCGAGCTGACATGGAGTTCAGCCGCGACGCCCTTGCTCGGCTGCCGTATCGCGAGCTACGAACCGCTGCTGACGCGCGTCGAACCCAAGGCCGTCGCGGCGATTCTCAAGGAAGCCGCAGAGGGAGCGACAGGCTTGACGGAGACCGCCGACAACGAGATCGACCTCGAGACATTTCTCAAGGTCGACCTGCGCGTCGCAGAAATCCGCGCGGCCGAATACGTCGACGGCGCCGACAAACTCCTGCGCCTGACGCTCGACACCGGCGGCGCTACGCGGACCGTCTTTTCCGGAATCCGGAGCGCCTACGAACCGTCGGCCCTCGTCGGGCGCAAGGTTGTCCTCGTCGCCAATTTGAAACCCCGCAAGATGCGCTTCGGTGTCTCCGAAGGAATGGTGCTCGCGGCCGGCGAAGGAACGGGAATCTTCCTGCTCGCACCTGACGACGGCGCGAAGCCCGGCATGCAGGTGCGCTAGGCATGGGAGAGCTCGGCCTCATCATCATTGCGGCGGCCCTCGTCAACAACTTCGTTCTCGTGCAGTTTCTCGGGCTCTGCCCCGTCGTCGGCGCGTCGCGGCGCGTCGAAGGGGCGATCGGCGTGGGACTCGCGACCGGCCTCGTGCTGACGCTGGCCTCGGCGCTCGGATATCTCGTCGAAACCCTGCTGCTCAATCCCTTCGGGCTCGAGTACCTCAAGCTCATTGCCTTCATGCTGGTGATTGGCGCCGCCGTGCAGCTCACGGAGCTCCTCGTGCGACGCTTCTCGCCGCTGCTGCATCGCGTGCTCGGGCTCTATATTCAGCTGATTGCGAGCAATTGCGCCGTGCTCGGTGTCGCGCTGCTCAATTCCACTGCGAGCCGCAGCCTGCTCGCGTCAATCTTCTATGGCGCGGGCGCCGCGCTCGGCTTCGGCCTGGTATTGAGCCTGCTCGCGGGACTGCGCGAACGGCTCGAACTCGCCGACGTGCCGGCCCCGTTCCGCGGCAGCCCAATCGGCCTCATCGTTGCCGGAATCCTCTCGCTCGCCTTCCTTGGATTCGCGGGCTTCGCGAGACTCTGATGCTCAAGTTCACGACGCGGCGCGTCACCGGCGGTTTGCGCCTGCCGGCGAACAAGCTCCGCTCGACCGAAACACCGATCCGGCGTGGCCTGATTCCGCCCCGGCTCGTCATCAGTACGCGCCAGCACCGCGGTCCGGCGGCGATTCCCGTCGTCGGCATCGGGACCGCCGTGCTCCGCGGCGAGACACTGGCGCGAGCGGAATCGCAGGCCAGCGCCGACGTCCACGCACCCACCTCGGGCCGCGTCGTCGCGATCGAGACCCGGGCCGTGCCGCTCGCAACGGGCGTCGCAACGGAGAGCTGCATCGTCCTCGATACCGACGGGCTCGACCGTCGCGTGGCGGAGCCGTCGCCGGTGGAGCTTGCCGCGACAGACGACGAACGCCGCAGGCAACTCACGAGGGCGGGCATCGTCGGACTCGGCGGTGCGGTCTACCCGACGGCGGCCAAGCTCCGGACGGGCGCTCGCTGCGAGCTCCTGATCGTCAACGGCGCGGAATGCGAGCCCTATATCAGCTGCGACGACATGCTGATGCGCGAGGGCGCCGAGGCCATTGTTCGGGGCGCCGGGATCCTGCGCACGATTTTTTCGGCGGAACGCTGCGTCATCGCCATCGAGCGCGACAAGGCCCTGGCGATCGACGTCATGACCGAGACCGCCGACCGGATCGGCGAACAGGGCCTCTCGATCGCCGAGCTGCCGTCGATCTATCCGGCGGGCGGTGAACGGCAACTCGTCGAGGTGCTCACGGGCGTCGAGGTACCGAGCTCGCGCTATCCCGCCGAGTTCGGCTATCTCTGCCAGAACGTCGGCACGGCCTGGGCGGTTTACAACTACTTCACAACCGGAGAGCCGCTGACGACCCGCGTCGTCACGGTCACTGGCGAGGGCGTAGGCGTGCCCGGTAACGTCGAAGCGATGATCGGCACGCCGATCGCCGATCTCGTCGCGGCCTGCGGCGGGTACAAGGCGAATCCGGTGCGCCTGATCCACGGCGGCAGCATGATGGGCTTCGCTTTGCCCGGGGACCGGCTGCCGGTCACGAAAGCGAGCAATTGTGTCATCGTCGGTGATCCCGCCGAGTTTCATCGGGACGCCCGCGAATGGCCCTGCATCCGCTGCGGCGAATGCTCCAATGTCTGTCCGGCGCGACTGTTGCCGCAGGACCTGCTGCTTGCCGCCCGGGCGGGCGACGGGAACGGGCTCGAGTCGCTCGCCCTCGACGAATGCATCGAGTGCGGAGTCTGCGACATCGTCTGCCCGAGCCATATTCCTCTGACTGAAATCTTCCGCCAGGCGCGGCCCGTGTTGCGCCGGCACCGGGAGCAGGAAGCGGAGGCCGCAAAGAATGGCGGCTGAACCCGTCGATTTCGAGCTCGCGTCGGCACCCCATACACCGCCGAAAGCCTCGGTGCCCGTGATGATGCGGCGCGTGCTGTACGCACTGGTGCCCGCTGCCGCGTGCCATTCCTACTTCTTCGGCTGGGGTCTCCTCGTGAATTTCGCAATCTGCGCTCTGGCTGCGCTGCTCGCCGAAGCCGCCTTCCTGCGACTGCGCGGCCGCACGACGCGCGAGGCCCTGCGCGACAACAGCGCCTTGCTCACAGCCGCCCTGCTCGCCTTCGCGATCCCGCCGTTGACGCCCTGGTGGGTGCCTGCCATCGGCGCTGCCGCAGCGATTGTTCTCGGCAAGCAGATTTTCGGCGGCCTGGGCAAGAACCTCTTCAATCCCGCGATGGTGGGCTACGCGATCCTGCTCGTCTCCTTCCCGGTCGAGATGACGCAGTGGGTGCCGCCGCGCATGGGCGACATCGACTACTCGCGGCTGACAGCGCTCGAGCACCTGTCCTACACGGTGACCGGGGAGCTGCCGCCAGAGCAGAGCCTCGATGCACTGACGCGAGCGACGCCGCTCGATCTCGCCCGCGAGGGCGCACGCTCGGGCCGGAGCTTCAGCGACGTCCGCGCAAACTCGCTGTTCGGCGATTTCGGCGGACGCGGCTGGGAGTGGGTCAATAATTTCCTGATCCTCGGCGGCCTCTACCTGATCTACGCCGGCATCATCCGCTGGCACATACCGATCTGTGTGCTCGCGGGGCTGCTGTTGCCCGCAACGGTCTTCTATTTCGTCGACGCGGCCCGTTTCGCCGGACCCGCATTCCACCTCTTCAGCGGCGGCGCGGTGCTCGGTGCGTTCTTCATCGCCACTGATCCCGTCTCGGCCGCGGCAACGATCAAGGGTCGCATCATCTACGGGGCCGCTATCGGCCTTCTGACCTATGCGATTCGTACCTGGGGCGGCTATCCCGATGCCATCGCCTTCGCCGTGCTGCTCATGAATGGTGCGGTGCCCTTGATCGACCGTTTCACGCGGCCCAGGGTATTCGGCCATGGCTGAGTCACGACCGTTCGCGAGCCTGCTGTTCGTCATCGCGATAGCCGCGGGCTCGACCGCCCTCGTCACCGCCAGCTGGGATTTCAGCCGGGACCGTATCGCCGCGAATGAGCGCGCCCGGTTGCTGGCAAGCCTCTCGAGTGTGCTCGATCCCGCGCTGCTCGGGCGCGATCTCGATCCCGTGCTCATCGATGCCCTCGATCCCGAGCTGCTCGGCAGCGAGGAACCCATTGACGTCTTCGTGCCCGTCGACGGCACGACGCCGCTCGCCGCGATCTTCGCGAGCGTTGCGCCCGACGGCTACAACGCGCCGATCCACCTGCTCGTCGGAATTTCCGCGGCGACAGGCCAGGTCACCGGAGTCCGCGCCGTCGAGCATCGCGAAACACCCGGCCTCGGCGACCAGATCGACATCGCGAAGTCGGAATGGATTCTGCAGTTCGACGGCCGCAGCGTGAACGATCCCGCGACTGCCGGCTGGGCCGTGAAGCAGGACGAGGGTGAGTTCGACGCGATCACGGGCGCGACGGTCACGCCGCGCGCTGTCGTTCGCGCAGTCCACAACACGCTGCTCTATTTCGCGTCGCATCGCGAAGAGCTCCTCAGCAGAGCGCGTGACGCCGCGCTCGAGCGCCAGTCCGAGGTGGCCGAGTGATGACCCAGACACCGCCCCTGACCAACATGGAACCCGGGTGGACCGCGGGTTTCTGGCGCGAAAATCCGGCACTCGTGCAGATGCTCGGCCTCTGCCCGCTGCTCGCGGTGACGACGAGCTTCGTCAACGGGCTCCTCCTCGGGCTCGCGACCGCCACCGTCCTGCTGCTGACCAACGTCGCGATATCGCTGCTGCGCGGCGTGCTCATCCCGGCGCTGCGCATACCGTTCTTCGTGCTGATCATCGCCGCCCTCGTGACCTCGATCGATTTCCTGACGAATGCACTCTTTTTCGAGCTGCACGAGGCCGTTGGCCTGTTTATCCCGCTGATCGTGACGAACTGCGCGATTCTTGCGCAGGCCGAGACCGTCGCGAGCCGGCAGCCCGTCGGACATTCAGCCCTTGCCGCGTTGGCGGCGGGCTCGGGTTTCCTGGCAGTCCTCATCGCGCTCGGATCGCTGCGTGAGATGCTGGGCTCCGGGACGCTGTTCGCGAATCTCGATCAGCTGCTCGGCCCCGCGGCCGCGGCCTTTCGGATCGAGTTTGGGCTCGACGGCGCGCTGATCGCGATCCTGCCGCCCGGCGCCTTCTTCGGGCTCGCCTTGCTGATCGCGATCAGGAACGCTGTCGTGTCCCGACGCGCGCGTCAGTGAATCCTGCCAAACGCGCGGCTATCTACGCGCGCCTCGCCGCCGGGAACCCGCACCCCACGACCGAGCTCGAATACGGCTCACCGTTCGAGCTGCTCGTGTCCGTGATCCTGTCGGCGCAGGCAACCGATGTCGGTGTCAACAGGGCAACCGCACTGCTCTTTCCCGTCGCGAACACGCCGCAGGCGATCCTGGAGCTCGGCGAGACGGGACTCAAGCGCTACATCCGGACGATCGGTCTGTTCAACAGCAAGGCGAAGCACATCATCGCGACCTGCCGCATCCTCGTCGAACGACACGGCGGGCGTGTACCCGAGGACCGCGAGGCGCTCGAGGCCCTGCCCGGAGTCGGCCGCAAGACGGCCAACGTGATCCTGAACACCGCCTTCGGTCAGGCGACGATCGCAGTTGACACGCACATCTTTCGCGTCGCGAACCGCACGGGCCTCGCTCCGGGGAAGAACGTCCTCGAGGTCGAGAAGCGCCTGCTCAAGTTCACGCCGGACGAGTACAAGCACGACGCGCACCACTGGCTGATCCTGCACGGGCGGTATGTTTGCAAGGCGCGCAAGCCCTCGTGCAGCGACTGCCTGATCGCCGATCTCTGCGAGTATCGGCAAAAGACCACGCTCAGGTAGACGCAGTTTCCTCGCCGATCACGATCCGCGTCGGCGTCAGGTACCGATGCGGCGGAACCGGCAGATCGCGGGGCGCCGGGCCCTTGATCACGCGGCCCGCGTAGTTGTATCCCGAGTCGTGGCAGGGGCAGTGGAATCCGCCCGCCCACCAGTCGCCGAAAGCTTCGCGCCCCTGCGCCGCGTTCTTGAGACGGGGCACGCAACCCAGGTGTGTGCAGACACCTTCTACGACGAGGAATTCACGATTGATCGCCCGGTGCTCGCCGTCCACGTATAGCGGATCCGGCGGATGGTCCGGGTCGGGCCCCTGATCGAGCTCGCGATCGTGCGTTGCGGCGAGCGCGTCCAGCATCTCCTGGGTTCTCCGGAGCACGAGCATCGTGCGGCCCCGGTACATGAACGGTTTGACCTGGCCCGGTCGCAGCACCGAAAGATCGACCTCGATCGGGCTGCCCAACGCCCTGGCCCTGGCGCTCGGCACCAGGCTCCCGATCAGGGGAATCGCGGCGAGCGATGCGGCCCATGCTCCGACCGTGGCCGCAGCAGCCGCCAGAAAGCTCCTTCTTTCCATGGCCATGCTCCTGATGACCCTGCATGTAGAATCATACGCCGGTCATCGGAGGATGTCGGTGGTTCGGGATTCGCAGGCACCGCGCCCGCGCTCGTGGCGTGAGCGGGTCTACCTCCGCGGCTGGAGGCTCTGGGTGCTGGCAGGGCTGCTGCTGTACAGCCTCGCCGGATTCCTCATCGCGCCGTGGATCGCTCGGGGCATGCTGCCCGACCGCCTGGGCGCCATGCTCGGCCGCGAGGCCCGCGTCGAAGCCGTTCGCATCAATCCCTTCGTTCTGTCGGCCGAGATCCGCGGATTCAGCGTCATCGGCGAGAGCGGCCGGCCCATGCTGGCGATCGACACCCTCTACGCGAACTTCCAGCTCTCGAGCGCATTTCGACGCGCCTGGACCTTCGCCGAGATTTCCCTGAACGGCCCGTATTTCGAGTTCGTCCGCTACCCGGACGGTTCGCACTCCTTCGGACGGCTCTGGTCGTCGGCCGCACAGGATGCCAGCACGGGTTCGGCAGCGGGCAGGACTCCGCGCCTGATCGTGAGTCGTCTCGTCGTGCAGGCAGGAGCGATGGACTTTGTCGACCTGACGTTACCGGAGGAACTTCGCCAGGCCATCGGGCCGATCGACTTCGAGCTGACGAATCTGAGCACCCTGCCCGAGCGCACCGCGGACAACGTCTTCGTCGCGCGCACGCCGCAGGGCACGGAGCTCCGCTGGAACGGCGCGATCACGCTCGAGCCGCTCGCGAGCTCCGGGCACCTCGAGCTCGCGAACGGCCAGCTCGCACTGCCCGCAGCCTACCTAGAGCGACGCGGCGAGCTCGAGTTGCTCTCGGGTCGCAGCGACGTGACTCTCGATTACGCCGTCAGTTACGCCGCCGGCAGCCTCGATGTCCGGTTCGACGCCATCAACGGCACGCTCGCCGACGTGCGGATCGGGCTCGCGACGGCCGATCGTCCCTCGATCGAGTTGCCGGACGTCAGCGTCGCCAATGCGAGCATCACCTGGCCCGAGCGCAGTATCGCGGCCGACCGCGTCGCGATTACCGATGCGCGCGTCGCCGTCGGCATCGCGCCGGACGGCAGTGTTGACCTGACGCGGTATCTGTTGCCGGAAATTCCCGCCGACACGGGCGAGCCCGCCCCAGAACCCGAAGCCTTGCCTGCACCCGAGCTCGCACCCGCCGGCGGCGCGAGCGGTGCAGCGCCCTGGCAATTCCGTCTCGGCGAGCTCGCCGTCGAGTCCTTTGCCCTCGCACTCACGGACGAGCGCCCAGCTCCTCCATTCATTGGCGGGATCGAATCGCTGAATCTCACGGTGCGCGATCTCAGCAGCGAGACTGGCGCCGGTTTCCCGACGGCCGTCGAGCTCGACTTGTCGACAGGCGGGAGCATTCAGGGCAACGGCACGACGGGTCTCGATCCCATTACCGCGGAGCTCGACATCACGATTGAAGATCTGGCCCTGCCGCCAACGCAGCCGTATGTCAGGCAACGCGCCGCGCTCGAAATCGCCGATGGCAGGCTCCGATTCGCGGGCCGGTTGAGCTACACGGCCGAGGCATCGTTACGTATCAACGGCAACGGGGCGATTGAACGCTTCAGCGCGCACGATCTGTTGCGTGGCGAAGAGTTCCTTGCCTGGGATACGGCAGCGATCGAGAATCTCGACGTCGACCTCGGTCGCTCGGCCGTCGCGGTAGAAACGCTCGACCTCAGCGGCCCGTTCCTGGAGCTCACGATCGCCGAGGGTGGACGGACGAATCTCGCCGATGTGTTTGCCGGGGGCACCCGCGAAACACCGGCCACTGCCGGCCGGGAAAGCGCCGCAGATGAGGTGGCCCGAAGCCCGCTCGCGCTTGGTATCGAACGCATCTCCATCGCCGATGGCACGGCGAATTTCTCGGACCGCAGCTTGCCCGCGCCATTCGAGACGGGCATCTACGATCTTGAGGGCGCGATCGAGAACACCGACACGGCCAGCGACGCACCGTCGGAACTCTCGCTCACGGGACGCATCGGCGAGAGCGGAGAATTCCTGGCCGACGGCTCGCTCAAGCTTCTCGCGCCAACCCAGGCGCTCGACATCAATACCGTCTTCCGCAATCTCGATCTGCCGCTGTTGACGCCCTATAGCACGAAATTCGCCGGCTACGCGATCGCGCGCGGTCGGCTCTCGCTCGACCTCGACTACCGCCTCACCGGCGAAGCGCTCGAGGGCGACAACAACATCGTCGTCGAGGAGCTCGAGCTCGGCGCGCAGGTCGAATCGCCGACTGCGCTCGACCTGCCGATCAAGCTCGCCATCGGTCTTCTGACGGACGCCTCGGGGCGAATCGATCTCGATCTGCCGGTGAGCGGCAGCCTCCAGGATCCCGAGTTCTCCTTGGGCTCGATGTTCGGCTCGGTGCTCGGCGGTGTCGTGCGCGACGCCGTGACCTCCCCGTTCCGCTTCCTCGGTGGCCTGATCGGCGCCGACGACCCCGCAGAGCTCAGCAGCGTCGATTTCGCCGCTGGCAGCGCCGAGCTCGCGCCGCCCGAGCGGGAGAAGCTCGCGCGGCTCGCCGAGGCGTTGCGGCAACGGCCGCTGCTCCGGCTCGACATCCGTGGACAGTATGCGGCCGGATCCGACGGTCGTGCGCTTAGGGAAGCGGCTGTCGACGAGCGCGTTCAGGTAGCACGTGCTGCGGCGTCGACAACAGCGGCGGCCGCCAATCCCGGGAGTGGCAACGGCGCAGTTTCTGGGCCGCCGTCGTCAAACGCCAGGCTCGCGGCGCTCGAGGTCTTGTATCTCGAGACCTTTACTCCTACCGCCCTGAGCACCCTGCAGGCCGAGCACACGGTCCCTGCCAGCCCGGCAACCGAACAGAGCGCTGCCGCCCCGGCGACACTCGACGAGACCGCGCTTGCCAATGCGCTGCGCGAAGAACTCGTCGAGGCGTTCGAACTGCCCGCGGACGCGCTCACCGGCCTCGCCTCCAGCCGCGCTCGGGCAGCTGCCGACTTTCTTGCCGGCGAAGCCGGCCTCCCGCCCGGGCGCACGTCGATTCTCGAGCCCGCTGCGGCCGACGACAGCCTCGAGCGCATTCCGCTCGCCCTCGAGCTCGCGTCGGCAGACGACGCCTAGGCCGGCGCGAGCGCGCTCATCAGCGCAGCACCTCGATACGATCAAGCTCGCGCACGCTCTCGCCGGCGCCGCAGAAGCCGCGAATCGCCACCTCGATGCCTGTGGGCGATTCGCGGAGCAGGACGTAATTGAAAGGTCGCACGACATCGCCCTGCTCCGCGCGCTCGCAATCGGGCCCGCGATAGCGATCTTCGGGCTTCTGCTCCGCAAGCGGACCGCGCGGTCCTCCGCCGCCTGCGGTCGTCACATAGTGAACGCCGTCGCGCACAATGTACTCGAGCCCGTGCACGTGACCGTTGAAGACGATCACCGGCGTCGTCGCCGCACGCAGCGCCGGCACGAAGAACTCCTGCACTTCTGCGCTACCGACCGCCCGCTGATCGATCGAGTTCGTGTACGCCGGGCGATGGAAGAACACGAGCGCGGCGGCATTCCGATCGGCCGCGCGCCCGAGCTCCGCTTCGAGCCACGAACCCTGGGCTTCGAATCCGGTCTCCGTGTCGAGGAACAGGAGCTCGAGATCGCCGCTCTCCACCGCATACGGCTGTCCGGGCTCGAGCCAGGGAAACCGCGCGACCATGCCTTTCGAGATCGCCGTGTCGCGGCAGAGCTCGACGAGCCAGCAGGGATAGTCGTGATTGCCGACGGCCGCGAGCACCGGGACGCGCGCGGCGACATCGGCGATCAGCGAATCGAAATGAGCCCAGTCATGTGACGACCGACCCGAAAACACGAGATCGCCGACGATGATGAGAGCGCCAATCTCGTCGATCCTGGCCTTGAGATCGGCGATGAGCTCCTGCTGCGCCTGCGCATTGTCCTCGCGCCCGCGGAGGAAGCGCGCGACGCCCGACGTCTGCTGCAGATCGCCGATGATGGCGATGGCCTTGCCGTCGAGATCGAGACTCTCCGGCAGCTCGGCGCGAAAGGCGGGCTCGTGCGCGCAGCCGCCGAGCAGAGCGCCGGCAATCAGGGCGGCCACCCGTGGCATCTTCAACGTCGGGGAATATAGAGGTCGGTGATCGTGCCCTCTGCGGCCTCGGCCGCGAAGGCGACGGTTTCCGACAAGGTCGGATGCGGGTGCACCGTGAGTCCGATGTCGGCGGCATCGCAGCCGAGCTCGATCGCGAGCGCGACTTCGGAAATGAGATCGCCCGCATTCGTGCCAACGATGCCGGCGCCGATCACCTGGCCGGAATCTTTCGCGAACAGGAGCTTCGTCAGGCCGTCGGATCGGCCGAGCGACAGCGAGCGGCCGCTCGCCGCCCAAGGGAAACTGCCCTTCTCGAAGGCGATGCCCTCGGCCTTCGCCTGTTCCTCGGTCTTGCCGACCCAAGCGACCTCGGGATCTGTGTAGGCGACCGACGGAACCACGCGCGCATCGAAGAAACTCTTGTGACCCGCCGCGACTTCGCCCGCGACCTTGCCCTCGTGCGACGCCTTGTGCGCCAGCATCGGCTGGCCGACGATGTCGCCGATCGCGAAGATCGACGGCACATTCGTGCGCATCTGCCGGTCAACCTTGATGAACCCGCGCTCATCGACGGCGATGCCGGCCTTGTCGGCGCCTATGGCCTTGCCGTTCGGCCGACGGCCAACGGCAACGAGCACGCGCTCGTAGACTTGCGGCCCGTCGGGCGCCTGCTTGCCATCGAAAGAGACGCGAATGCCGTCCTTCTCCGCGGTCATGCCCGTGACCTTCGTCCCGAGCATGATCGCCCGGTACCGCGCGGCGATGCGCTTCTGCAGCGGTCGCACGAGATCGCGGTCGGCGCCGGGCATCAGGGTTTCGGTGAGCTCGACGACCGAGACCTCAACGCCGAGCGCGTCATAGACCGTCGCCATCTCGAGCCCGATGATGCCGCCCCCGATCACGAGGAGGCTCTTCGGCAGCGACTCGAGCTCGAGCGCGCCTGTCGAATCGACGATGCGCGGATCGTCCGGCATCCCCGGCATGCGCACCGGCTCGGAGCCGGCCGCGACGATGCATTGCCTGAACTCGATGGTCGTTGTGCCGCCGTCGCCCTCAACGGACAGCGTGTTAGGTCCCGCGAAGCGACCCGCTCCATGCACTACGCTGACCTTGCGCTGCTTCGCCAGCGCCGTCAGGCCATCCGTGAGCTTGCCGACGACTTTGGATTTCCAGCCGCGCAGCCGCTCGAGATCCACGCGCGGAGCGCCGAAATCGAGGCCGAATTCGCCGGCCTCCTTCGCTTCCTCGATGACGCGCGCCGCGTGCAGCAGCGCCTTGGACGGAATGCAGCCGACGTTGAGGCAAACGCCGCCAAGGCTCGGCCAGCGCTCGACGAGCGTGACTTGAAGGCCGAGGTCGGCCGCACGGAACGCGGCGGTATAGCCGCCCGGACCCGCACCGAGCACGACGAGGTCGGCCTTGACGATGGCGCTCACGGGATAGCCGCCACGAGCTTGTCGACCTGGCCGAGCGTCGCCGACAGGCGCGTGATGAAGCGCGCCGCCTCGGCGCCGTCGATGACCCGGTGATCGTAAGACAGCGACAAGGGCAACATGAGCCGCGGCTGAAACGCTTTGCCGTCATAGACCGGCTTCATGCCAGAGCGCGAGACCCCGAGGATCGCAACCTCGGGCGCATTGATGATCGGCGTGAAGTAAGTGCCGCCGATGCCGCCGAGACTCGAGATCGTGAACACACCGCCCTGCACGTCATCGGCGGAGAGCTTGCCGTCGCGTGCCCGGGCGCTCTGCCCGGCGAGCGCGGCCGCGAGCTCGAAGACGTCCTTGCGGTCGGCGTCGCGGATCACGGGCACGACAAGGCCCTTCGGCGTATCGGCTGCGAATCCGAGGTGGCAATAATTGCGCACGACGAGACTCTCGCCGTCCGCGCTGAGCGCGGAGCGAAACTTGGGAAATTCGGCGAGGGTCAGCGCGACGGCGCGCATGATGAAGGCGAGCGGCGTCAGCTTGAGCTTGCGTTTCTCAGCCTCCCCCTTGAGCGCCTGTCGCTTTTGCTCGAGCTCCGTGATATCCGCCTCGTCGTGCTGCGTGACATGCGGCAGATTGACCCAGCTCGCATGCAGCCGCGGGCCCGAGATCTTCTGGATGCGACTCAGCTTCTCGGTCGCGACGGGTCCGAACCTGGCGAAATCCACCACGGGCAGCTTCGGCAGGCCGCCGCCCGGCACGCCTTCCGTCAGCACGCGCTTGACGAAGGCCTTGAGATCGTCAGCGGTAATGCGTCCCTTCTGTCCGCTGCCCTGCACGCGGCCGAGGTCGGCGCCGAGCTCACGCGCAAGCTTGCGCACGGAGGGACTCGCATGCGCACGCGAGAACGCGGCTTCGTCGATGTTGCGAGCCTGCGGCAGCGCAGTCGGACGAGCGGCGCGCGGCGCCGCGCCCTGAGGCGTCGCCGGCACCGGGGCAGGTGCAACTCCCGGCGCGGCTCGGGCAGCTGAGGCGGCGCTCGCAGTCTTCGCATGCGTCGGCTGGATTACTGCCACGACATCGCCGGGGTTGACCGTGCCGCCTTTGGCAACCTTGAGCTCGACGACGCGTCCCGCCACGGTGGTCGGGACATCCATCGTCGCCTTGTCCGTCTCGAGCGTGATCAGGCCCTGCTCGGCGGCAACCTCGTCGCCGACGGCGACCAGCACCTCGATGACGTCGACATCGTGAAAATCGCCGAGATCGGGCACCTTGATGAGCTCGGGCGCACTGCTGGCCATGGACTCAGGAGCGGGCTCAGCGATCGCCACTGCCGCGGCCGACGACGCCACGGGCTTCGCTGCGGCGGCCGGTTTCCCCGCGTCCGCGACTGCCTCCGCCTCGAGCACGACAATGAGATCGCCCTTCGAGACCTTGCTGCCGCGCTTCACCTTGACGGCGCTGATCCTGCCGGCTGCCGGCGACGGCACGTCCATCGTCGCCTTGTCGGTCTCGAGCGTGATCAGCGCGGCGTCGACGGCGACGGTATCGCCGGGCTTGACGAGCACGTCGATGACTTCAACGTCAGCGAAGTCTCCGAGATCCGGTACGGTGACATCCACGATTGCGGGTCTTTCCGAGCGCTTCAGACCGTGACCGGGTCGGGCTTGTCGGGATCGATTCCGTAGCGCTTGATTGCTGCCGCGACGGTGCGGATATCGAGCGCTCCCTCGTCGGCCAGTGTCTTCAGGGCCGCGAGCACGATCGAGCGGCGATCGACCTCGAAGAAGTCGCGCAGCGCAGCGCGGCCGTCGCTGCGGCCGAAACCGTCAGTGCCAAGCACGCGATAGGCGCCCGGAACCCACTGGCGGATCTGATCGGGCACGGTCTTGATGTAGTCGGTGGCGGCGACGCAGGGACCGGGCTCGTCGGCGAGGCACTCTTCGACGTAGCTCCTGCGCGCCTTGCTGCCGGGATGCCGCTCGTTCCAGCGATCGACGGCGAGCCCTTCGCGGCGCAACTCCGAGAAGCTCGTGACGCTCCAGATGTCGGCCGGCACCTGGAACTCCTTCTCGAGCATCTCTCCCGCCGCGATGACCTCCCGCAGAATCGTGCCCGATCCCAGCAGCCGTACCCGGATCTTGCCGCGGCCGCCGCGTTTCAGTCGATACATGCCCTTGACGATGCCCTCCTCCGCGCCTTCCGGCATCGCAGGCTGGACGTAGTTTTCATTCATGCAGGCGATGTAATAGAAGACACTCTCCTGCTCCGCGCACATGCGTCGCAAACCGTCCTGGATGATCACGGCAAGCTCGTAGCCGTAGCAGGGATCGTAGGCGCGGCAGTTCGGGATTGTCGTCGCGACGAGCAAGCTGTGGCCGTCCTGGTGCTGCAGGCCTTCGCCCGCGAGCGTCGTGCGGCCCGCAGTGCCGCCCATGAGGAAACCACGAGCGCGCATGTCGCCGCCGGCCCAGGCGAAATCGCCGATGCGCTGGAAGCCGAACATCGAGTAATAGATATAGAAGGGCACCATCTGCACATTGTGGTTCGCGTAGGCCGTCGCGGCCGCGATCCACGAGCAGTACGAGCCGCCCTCGTTGATGCCTTCCTCGAGAATCTGGCCCTTGATGTCTTCCTTGTAATAGGAGAGCTGGTCGGCGTCCTGCGGCGTGTAGAGCTGGCCGATCGACGAATAGATGCCAATCTGGCGGAACATGCCTTCCATGCCGAAGGTCCGCGCCTCGTCGGGCACGATCGGCACGACGCGCGACCCGATGTCCTTGTCCTTGACGAGCGCACTCAGGATGCGCACGAATACCATCGTCGTCGAGACTTCGCGGTCGCCGCTGCCGTCGAGCTGCCCCCGAAAGAACTCGAGATCTGGAACTTTCGGAGCCGGCGTCGAGGCCTTGAGTCGGCGTTGCGGCAGAAATCCGCCGAGGCGCTCACGCGATTCCTTGAGAGAGCGGAGCTCCCAACCATCCTCGGGCAACTTGAGGTAAGGCACCCGCTCGAGGTCTTCGTCCGGAACGGGCAACTTGAAGCGATCGCGGAAGGCGCGGACGTCGTCGCTGTCGAGCTTCTTCTTCTGATGCGTGATGTTCTGGCCTTCGCCCGCATCGCCCATGCCGTAGCCCTTGACGGTCTTGACGAGAATCACCGTCGGCCGCCCCTTGTGATTCACGGCCGCGTGATAGGCCGCGTACACCTTCTCGGCGTCGTGGCCGCCGCGATTGAGCCGCCAGATCTCGTCGTCGGACATGTCCGCGACCATTGCCTTGAGCTCGGGATAGCGCCCGAAGAAATTCTCGCGCGTGTAGGCGCCGCCCTTGGCCTTGAAGTTCTGGTATTCGCCGTCGACGCATTCTTCCATCGCGCGGCGCAGCAGTCCCGACTGGTCCTGCGCGATCAGCCGGTCCCAGCGCGAGCCCCAGATGACCTTGATGACGTTCCAGCCCGCGCCCTGGTACGCAGCCTCGAGCTCCTGGATGATCTTGCCGTTGCCCCGGACGGGACCATCGAGCCGCTGCAGATTGCAGTTGATGACGAAAATCAGGTTGTCGAGCCGTTCGCGGACCGGCATCGTGATCGCACCCATCGACTCGGGCTCGTCGGTCTCGCCGTCGCCGAGGAAGCACCAGACTTTCCGATCTTTCTGCTCGGCGATGCCGCGATTCTCGAGATAACGCATGAACCGCGCCTGGTAAATCGCCATCATGGGTCCGAGGCCCATCGAGACCGTCGGGAATTGCCAGAACTCGGGCATCAGCCAGGGATGCGGATAGGACGACAGCCCGGGACCGACGACCTCCTGGCGGAAATGGTCGAGGTTCTCCTCGGTCAGCCGGCCCTCGAGGAAGGCGCGCGCATAGATCCCGGGCGACGAGTGGCCCTGGAAGTAAATGAGATCCCCGCCGTGATCGGCAGTCGGGGCGCGCCAGAAATGGTTGAAGCCGACTTCATAGAGAGTGGCGGACGAGGCATAGCTCGCGATGTGGCCGCCGTACTCGGAACTCTTGCGGTTGGCGTGGACGACCATTGCCATCGCGTTCCACCGAATATAGGCCTCGATGCGACGCTCGATGGCCCGATCGCCGGGATACTCGGGCTGCTGGCCGACGGGGATCGTATTGAGATAGGCCGTGTTCGGGCTGTACGGCAGATAGGCGCCCGAACGCCGCGCATGGTCGATCATGCAATTCAGCAGGTAATGCGCCCGGTCCGCACCCGAGAGACGCAGCACCGAATCGATGGATTCGAGCCACTCTTTGGTTTCTTCGGGATCGAGGTCGTCGGGAGAGATGCCGAACAGTGGCAATGGTCGTGCGATCGCCATAGCCCGGTTATGATCGGGGTTTGCCAAAAGCCGGTCAAGGCAAGCCAATGATTGACTTACCTGATTTTCTCCCGCTCAGGATCACCCGAAGCGCGGGCCGCGTCGCTCGCCGGGAAATTGACGCGCTCGATCAGCTGCTCGCCATCGTGCCGGATTCGCGCGCATCGACGACTGTTCCCGATCTGCCGAAGGCGGCGCTGCTCAAGCGCCTGCTCGCAAGGGCGAGCTCTGCCGGCCAGACCTCGGCGACCACCGGCCTCGAGAACCGGCGCGGAACGGCGCTGACGCTCGCGCGCGTCAAGACCGGCGAGACCTTCAGCCTGCTGACGCAGGCGCGCAAGCTCATGGCCGACAGCGGGCGCAATGGCGCCAGCCGCATCGGCGTCATTGTCGCGGGATTCTCGCCGGAGGAACGCGACGCCGTCGAAAGTGCCTTGATCCGCGCGGCGGACGCAGCAGCGTTCGACCTCGCGAGCTTCAGAAGCAAGCCCGCGGCGCAGAAGCCACGCCTGCGCTCGCTCAAGCTTTTCGGGGATAAATCCGCGCTGACTCTGGAGCAAATGCGTCGTGGCAATCGCGGCAACAATCTGGCCCGCTGGCTGACGGCGCTGCCGCCGAACAAGTTGACAGCCCGGAGCTATCGCGCAGCCGCGGAGGCGATCGCCCGCCAACACGGCCTGAAATTCGAATTTCTCGATATCGGGAAACTCAAGCGGCGCGGAGCCGGTGCCTTTCTCGCCGTCGCCCAGGGTAATGCCACGGGCGACGCCGGCATCGTTCACATGAGCTATCGACCTTCACGACAGGCGAAGCCTGCGCTCGCGCTCGTCGGCAAGGGAATCATCTTCGATACGGGCGGCACCAACCTCAAGACTTTCCAGCAGATGCTCGACATGCACATGGACATGCAGGGCAGCGCCGTTGCACTCGGCACGGCCGTCGAGCTCGCGACCGGCCGCGCGGCTTTCGGCTTCGACCTCTGGCTCGCGATTACTGAGAACCGGATTTCCGCCACGGCCTACAAGAGCCAGGACGTCGTCGTAGCGGCCAATGGCACGTCGATCCAGGTCATTCATACCGACGCCGAGGGGCGCATGGTGCTTGCCGACACGCTGACGCTCGCCGCCGAGCCCGGACCCGCGCTGATCATCGACTACGCGACGCTCACCGGCGCCTGCGTCGCCGCACTGACGACGCGCTACTCGGGCATTTTCAGCAATCGCCCGGGAGCCGTGCGCGCCCTGCTCGCCGCCGGCGTCGACAGCGGCGAGCGCGTCTGGCCCTTCCCGCTCGACGACGACTACGACGAGCCGCTCAAGAGCGAGGTCGCCGACGTCAAGCAGTGCGTTATAGAAGGCGGCGGCGATCACATTTACGCGACGCGCTTCCTCAAGCGCTTCGTTCCCGACTCGATCTCGTGGATTCATCTCGACTTGAGTGCAGGCATGCACAAGGGCGGCCTTGGCGCGATTCCGTCGGATGTCAGTGGCTTCGGCGTGGCTTATACCCTGCAACTTCTTGCCGATCGCAATCCCGCCGAGCTCGCGAAGAGCTGGTCTTGAGCCGTGCCCGCTCCCCTGCTTAGCACGCGCTTTCGCGGCTTTCTCCCCGTCGTGATCGACGTCGAGACTGGCGGCTTCAACCCGGCAACCGATGCGCTACTTGAGCTCGCGGCGGTGCTGCTGCGCTTTAACGAGGACGGCCTGCTCGAGCCGGGTGAATCGCACCGCGTGCTCATCAAGCCTTTCGAGGGCGCGAATCTCGAGCCCGCATCGCTGCAGATCACGGGTATCGATCCTTTCCATCCCTTGAGGGCCGCGCTCGATGAAGACGAGGCGCTGGGGAAGGTCTTCAACGAAATCCGTCGCGAGGTCAAAGCCCAGGGCTGCAAGCGCGCCGTGCTCGTCGGGCACAATGCCTTCTTCGACCTGCATTTTCTGAATGCTGCCGTCGAGCGCTGCCAGATCAAGCGCAATCCCTTCCATCCGTTCTCGAGCTTCGACACGGCGACGCTGGCGGGTGTGGCCTTCGGCCAGACGGTCTTGAGCCGCGCGGTCGAAGCCGCGGGCGCTACCTGGGACGACGACAGCGCGCACTCAGCGCTCTACGACGCCGAAAAAACAGCCTTCCTCTTCTGCGAGATCGTGAATCGGTTCCGGACGATCTACGAGGATTCCCTGGCGGTGGCCGGGCCGGCCTGAGCGGGACGCGCCTGGGCGAGAACATCGGCCAGCTCGCCGGATTCGTACATCTCGACGGCGATGTCGCAGCCACCGATCAGCTCGCCGTTGACATAGAGCTGCGGGAAGGTCGGCCAGTTCGAGTAGGCCTTGAGGCCTTCGCGGATCTCGGGATCCTCAAAGATGTTGACGGAGGCGAATTTGGTCTCGAGCGCCCGCAACACGGCGACGACGCGCGCGGAAAATCCGCATTGCGGGAAGTCGGGAGTTCCTTTCATATACAGCAGGACCGGGTAGGTCGAAAGCTGCTGCTCGATTCGCTGGTTGACATCCATAGTCTTGAGGCTCCTTACGGCGATACCCGGGGCCGAACAGATTGAACTCGGTCGGGCTCTCACCTATTCTTCTGCTTTCCGCGGGCCTCGGCAAGCCCCAACAATAATCCACCGGGGAGACACCATGAATCCACTGAATTCCGTCAAGGGCGTTATCACGGGCGGCATCATCCTCGCCGTCGTCATCGCCCTGCTGATCCCAGTCGGGCTCGATTTCAATGTGCAAAGCCTGATCATCTGGATCCACGTCCTCGCCGGCGTCACCTGGATCGGCCTGCTCTACTACTTCAATTTCGTGCAGGTCCCGGCCCTCGCCGAAGCCGCGAAGGACACGGGTGGCCCGGGCGGCGCCGGAATCACCAAATACGTCGCACCGCGCGCGCTCTGGTGGTTCCGCTGGGGTGCGGTCGTGACCTGGCTCTCGGGCGCCGGCTACCTCGGGCATGCCGGACTTCTCGACGACGCTTTCGCGCTCGGGCTCAATGCGGACGCCTGGCCGAACGGCGCGACGACGATCGGCATCGGCGCCTGGCTCGGCACGATCATGCTGATCAACGTTTGGGGCCTCATCTGGCCCAACCAGAAGAAGATCCTTGGGCTAGTCCAGGCTTCGGCCGATGAGATCGCGAAGGCGCGCAAAGTCGCCTTCATCGCCTCGCGGACCAATGCGCTGCTGTCGATTCCGATGCTCATGAGCATGGTCGGATTCGGCCACGGCGGCTTCTTCCTCTGAACCGCGCCGAGATCGCCGACACCGTTCGTCGCGCCCTGGCCGAGGACATCGGCCCGGGCGACATCACCGCCGCACTCACTGAGGCCGACGCAGTTGCGTCGGCCCAGGTGATTTCACGCGACACGGCCGTCCTCTGCGGCCGCGACTGGTTCGACGAGGCCTTTCGCCAGCTCGACGCCGGGATCGCGATCGACTGGTCCTGCGCCGACGGCGACGCCGTCACCGCGGACTCCACGGTCTGTCGGATCAAGGGCAAGGCCCGCGCCGTCCTGACAGCCGAGCGTACGGCACTCAATTTCCTGCAGACCCTGTCGGCGACGGCGACGGCGGCAGCCCGTTTCGTCAAGGCGGTGGCCGGCACGGGCACAGTGATTCTCGATACCCGAAAGACGATCCCCGGGTTCAGGGCAGCCCAGAAGTACGCCGTCTGCTGCGGCGGCGCCAGCAATCACCGCCTGGGCCTGCACGATGCGATTCTCATCAAGGAGAATCACATCGCGGCCCTGGGCTCGATCGAGGCCGCTGTCTCAAAAGCGCGCGCGGCCGCCGGCCGCAAGCTCGTCGAGGTGGAGGTCGAGACGATGGAACAGGTTGAGGCCGCCCTGCGAAGCGCAGCCGACCGCCTGTTGCTCGACAATTTTTCGCTGGAAATGCTTCGCTCTGCGGTGGCGCTCAAGAAGAATCTCGCCGCCCGGCAGACGCTAGAGGCCTCGGGCGGCGTCACGCTCGCCAACGTCCGGGCGATCGCGGAAACGGGCGTCGACTACATCTCCGTCGGATCGATCACCAAAAACATCGCGGCAGTCGACTTCTCACTTCGCATCGTCGGCACGGACGGGTAGTCGAGTCCTGGAAAGTTTCACTGCGGCCTCGGCCTCGGGGCTGCGCAGCGCCAGAACGAGGCGCACGAACCACCGTGGATGACGCAAGGTTTGATAGTAGAAGGTGCCGGCGGCGAACCACAGCAGCAACATGGCGCCGTCGGAAACCGCCAGCCTGTCGCCGGTCAGGCCGATGACGGCGAAGGCAAGCCCCATCCCGAGCATCACGAACAGTGCGGCACGTTGCGACAGGCCATGCTCCACCAGCACGTGATGCATATGCGCGTGATCCGGGGTAAACGGCGACCGGCCTTGCACAAGGCGGCGCAGAATTGCCGAGAACAGCTCGAATACGGGGACGGCGACTAGCCAAAGCCCGATCGCCGGCGCGATTCGTGCCATCGGTCCCTGCGACAAGTACACGCCAAACGCTGCGATGAGGAGGCCGAGCGCCGTGCTGCCGGCGTCACCCATGAACGTCCGCCTGCGTCTTTTCCGCGTCACGGGGAAGTTGAAGAGCAGAAAACCGACCACGGTGCCGGCGACGACGGCGACGAGCGCGAACAGCGGTGTCCCGGCGCTGATGGCCGCCATCGCACCCAGGCTGATCAATGCCAGACCCCCGGCCAAGCCGTCGAGACCATCGATGAAGTTGAAGGCGTTGATCAGAGCGAGCACGAACAAGATCGTGACGGCTGCCGACAGCGATCCCAGCGGCAATGGAAAAAACCACGGCTCGCCCAAATGCGTGATCGCGAGACCGGAAAAGACGACGAGCAGCGCGGCACAGAACTGAGCGATCAAGCGCACGCTGGCCGGCAGGTCGAAACGATCATCGATCGTGCCCACCACAACCAGGAGGTAGATACCGACCAGGACCGCGTCCCAGGCGTACGGATGCGGCACGAGGCTCGCGCCGAAGGCCAGGCCGATACTCATGGCGATGCCACCTATGACGGGCACGGTGGCGCTGTGCCGTTTGCGGCCGCCGGGGACGTCGACGAGCCCCACGGCTTGCGCCACGGGGCGCAGGGCGAGCAGGAAGAGGACTGTGACCGCGAAGGAGAGCAATGCCCCCACTAATGGCATGCGAACTGCCTCCCAGATACCGGCTCAGCCGGGGCACCAAAGTTCAAGAAACTGCGAGATCCGATACAACCCGACAGAATTTACGTTATGAAGGCGCGGCTGGCAAGGCCGAATCTCTACTTATCTGTCAATAACCTGAAAGATATTCGTCACTGTTTTTCTCGACCGGCCCGGCCTATGCTGGATAGCTGCAGTAGCTAACGGCAATCGTAACTGGCCGGCGGAATGGTGGGCAATACAGCCCGCCCCGGACGTGGCGCGAATCACAGAAAGCGAAGCCGAATTGCCCGATCATTGCCAGTAGCCGACAGCGGAGGCCGGTCGTGCGTCTCTTGTGGAAAGTAAAGCCGATACCTGTCGGTGGGCTCGCGCTCAGTGCGTTGGCGTCACTCGTCGCCGGTTGCGGCGAAGAAGAGGAAAATGGACGGCCCACAGCTGCTTCAGCGGACTACGCAACGCTCGAGGAGACTGCTGTTTCTGGCAGCCTCAAGGCGACCGATCCAGACGGGGATGCGCTGACGTACTACGTTCGCAACCCGCTCCATGGGTTTCTGTCTCTTGATCGCATCACCGGGAACTTCTCGTTCCAGCCGGACCTGGATTTCTACGGCACAGCCAGCTTTCAGTTCTACGTCTCGGATGGCAAGGCTTCGACGCCCCTTTCCACGGTTTCGATCTCGGTAGAAAACGTGAATGATCCGCCGCGAATCGAGGCGGTTCCTACTCTCAGGAACTCGGCGGAAACCGAATTTGTCGAGTACCAGGTGATCGTCGTCGATCCGGATCCGGACCAGCACACGTTTTCAGTTGCTGTCGAGGATCCGCGGGTTGTGAACGCCACCATCGATCGGGACACTGGTAGTTTGTCTCTCAAGGCACTTCAGATCGGTGACTCGCACCTGGAAGTCGTCACGTCCGACGGCGAATATGACGACTCAACGACGTTCGACTTCATCGCCGAGGAAGTAACCAAAAACCTCGCGGTTTCCATGGCGGAGCCAGACGTTGGTGCGATAGTGCTGACGAATGTGACTGATCAACCCGTCGACTTCGTTCTTACGCACAACGGGTTCACTGCCTTCGAAGACCTCGATCAGGTCGTTGCGTACATCCGGGATATGCCTGAGCAGTTCGCGGGCGAAGGGTTTGAGCGCAAGCTGTGGCGTTTCGTGCGCGATTCCGTCTATCACGAGTTGTCGCTGACATCGCGGCGATGGCTTTACGATCCATGGGTCACCTTGAACTCGCTTGGATGGGGTTTGTGCGGCCACGTGGCCGGCACGTTCGTAGAAATCGCGCGAGCGGCTGGGTACGAGGCTCGTGTCTGGGGTCTAGAGGGACATGTCGTGCCGGAGATCAGGGTGAACGGCGAATGGCAGATGTTCGATCCCGATATATCTGTCTACTACCGGGCGGAAGACGGCACGATTGCGGGAGTCGAGGAACTTGCAGCCAACCCGAACCTTATCACGGCGCCAGTAGACCCAGTCCTGGATACCTCCACCTGGCAGCTGTCATATTCACAGCTAATTGCAGATATTTATTCGTCGACTGCCGACAACTTTGACGGGGGCAGTCTGTTCATCGCTCCGCAGGATACGCCATCGTCGCGTGTCGTCTTGCCGGCGGGTGCCCGTCTCACCTATCCCGGCCGATGGACCGATCCGCCCACACTGGTGCTAGCCCCGGACTCATACCCCGCACCACACTTTCGCCAAGCCCTCCTGGAACTCAGAGAGGGCTGGACAGGGCAAATTACACTTCCGTGGATGGCCTGGGAGGTGTTGGGCTCCGGCCAAGTCGGAATTGATGGAACGGCATACACCGTCGGGTCGCAGGCGCTTACCAACCGCCTGCAAGGCGCAGTCGCTCCGGTCACATCACTCGATGTGTATTCGAGTGCATCTATCTCGGTCGTGTTTCTGGTTAATGCCGTCCGGTATGGCGTCGCTTCGGAGAATCAGGTTGAAGTTTTGGGTTTCAATATGTGGGCAATCCAAGGGCATGCCACGACTCTTCCGATCGCCCAAGCCGCTGGCGCGTCCCTTCCGCCGGATCTCGCCAAACCCCTCCCAATAGTGGATCGCTGATCAGCGCGCGAAGATCAGCATATATCGCTGAGCCGGCAGACTCAGCAAGAAAGGCGCCACTCGGCCCAACCCGAATCGTTCCGCTCTGTTCAGCCAGTCATGCGCCCGACCATGTCCGCGGAAACGGATGCCGTCCGCGTCGCGAAATTCGATGCGAACGTTTGCTGTGCTTGCCGCCGCTTGCAACTGCCCTTTCGTCGGGTAGTTGCAGTATCGCATCATGTCCAAGTTGCTTCGCACCGTCTCGCGCCACGAGAATCCTTGCTGCCGCACGGATCGGCGGCCCAGTAGCGCCCACAGTGCCAAGTACCACTTCTGATTGCAGAGAGGCACAAGCGGCACGTCGATATGCGCCTCCACGGGACTATTTGGTCCCGGGAAGCGATGCACAGAGAACGACCCAGGTTTCGCGACTCGCGCCAGTTCCGCGAACACAGTTTCGTAGTTGAACACGTGTTCGAGCACCTGGTCACTGAAGCTGAAATCGAACGTTCCATCATCGAACGGAAGGCGATAATTTTCGGCATCGACTTTGAAGAGTCGCTGGCGTAGTGACTCGGGTGGCCGATCCCGTTGGTGCCAATACTGCTCGAAGTCACTTCCCCAAAGCTCCACGACGTCCACTCCATAGGCGTCGAATCCAAGGTCGAGCAGGGCTCCCACCGAGGCGCCTACTCCGCAGCCAAAGTCCAGGATGCGCGCACCTCGGGTCAACGAGACACCCATCGCCTCGGCGAACTTAAGGTGTCCACGAACGATACTTGCAATCTCATCGTCCGTCGGTGCTTCTGACTTTCCAAGCACACGCTGCAGGTCACCGTGCGCTTCAAGGTCTTTGTACGGATTTGCGTCCATGATCATCGAGCCATGACTACTGCCGCAGAGTTATGAGCGTCGAATCTCGAGGACGAACATAGGCGCGAGAACCGGCATGCTAAAGAACTGAAGGAGCCCGACTGCGTTCGTCACGAGTTGAGCCAGCCTTGCGATGGCGCCGGGAATCCTCCGCTCAAGACTTACGGACCATAACGAAAGTCGCCCATACGGGTACGCTCTGACGCTCGATACACCACACTCCTTGTCTACTAAGCCAACCAAAGACTGCGGTGTCATGATGCTGAGGTTGTGCAAGGACAAATTATCGGGATCAAAGTAGGCCTGTAGACGTCCGTAGATACCCCCATAGTTTGGAATGCATATCACTGCCGTGCCACCTGGCCTCAGAAGTTCAACGTGGCGGCGGACCGCTTCTCGTGGATCATCGAAATGTTCTATGAATCCGAAGCTTGCTACGACGTCGTAGCTCGACTTCGGCAGCACGTCGCCAAACAAATCTGCATGATGAAGCGCGATGTCCAGTTCGAGAGCAGAAAACAGGCTTTCGCAATTGCGGACTCCCGTCTCGGAATAGTCGAGTCCGCTACCTTTTGCACGTAGCCGCGCTGACACCCATGCCAACAACTTGCCTGGTGCGCAACCAATCTCCAGATAAGCGTCACCTGCCTTGACATGGTTGCGCAGGAGATTAGTAAGATCGAGCACATTGACGTTGAGTCGTGACGGAATCCTTGCTGCAACCGGCGACTTCCATGCGGCGTCCCAGTGAGTTCGTTCCGTTTTCCGCCCATCCACATTACTCATAGCACATCCTGCAGGGTCAACGGCACTCTATCGCGGCGCTTCCACAAATTGGCGAATCTTGCGTAGATTCTTGACCAACAGAGTAAGCGCTCCACCAACTCCATTTCTGCGCAACGCGCGATAGTCCTCCGCACTTTTGCGGACGATGCTCGTCAACGAGCCGTTACTGATACCGCCGACTCGCATCTTCACAAGAACTTCTGGAATGTATGCCGCGCGCAGATTCTCGCGTTTGAATACTCGAAGTACGCAGTCATAGTCGGCCGCTATGCGGTAGCTTTCGTCAAACCCGCCAATCCGCTCGTAGAGTGCCCGCCGTACGTACATCGTCGGATGTGGTGGCATCCATCCCTTCCCCAATTCAGCCCTCGAGAAGGCGCCCGCCCGCCAATACCTGACCTTTTGCTGAACGTTTGTCTTGCTTACGTACAACAGGTCGCCGTAGACGACGTCCACGCTCGGATCGCCGAATGCGCGGGCGATCTGGCCAAGAACGGTCGGGTTCGCAAGCACATCATCGGCGTGCAGGAAGCCAACGACATCGCCCGTGCAGGATCGCATCCCCTTGTTGAGGGCATTATAGATGCCGCTGTCCTTCTCGCTTATCAACACGTTGATCGCGTCTCGACGTGCCGCAAGCACTTCGACGGTCTTGTCTGTCGACAGGCCGTCCACGACAACGTGCTCCAGATTTCGGTAATCCTGCTCGGCCACGGACTGCAGACAGGTGTCGATGGTCGCACCTGCGTTTCGGACTGCTGTAACAATGGAAATTCTCAAAACCCGCTTTCCGAGACTTAGTGCCGCTTACGAAGGAACACAAATAGTTGGGAGGAGCACTGCGGTGGCAAGATCCACTGCACAAGGCGTAAGGCGTGCAGCACGAGCTTGCTTCCGAAGAAGTAGCTGGGTTCCGCATCGTAGCGGTATGAAAAGTTCTCGAACTGAGGTTCGCCGAAATGTCGTCTAATCGCAGCCAAGGTATTCAGCTTATACGCCGTCGGAAACACGTCCTGGGCTTTGCGATCAGGCTGTGCTTTCTTCAACAGATCAACATGAGAGGCGTTAGTGAACAGGCGTGACGCGATGGCAACGTAACCCAAGGCATTGGGCGTGCGCGCGCATAGCCACCCGCCGGGCGCCAGTACCCGGGCCAGTTCGCGAGCGATAGCTTGAGGCTCGGTTACGTGCTCAAAGACATAGTCCGCGACGATAAGATCGAAGGTGCTGTCAACGAATGGCAGTGCCTCGCCGAGGGGCACATGGATGGCGCGATTTGCCGCCCGGTTCTGCAACACCGCCTCGTCGACATCGCAGGCCACCACTTCTCTCACCCTGCCCTTGAGCAGACGTGTCATCCGACGGTACTCACAGGCGTCGTCTTCGAACCACTGCGCACGGCCAGCACCGAAGTCCAGAACTCTCATCTCTGGTTGCAGAAGGGCCTGGATGCGCGAGTAAAACTCGATCGATCCATCCAGGCGCGTAAACCCGCCAGCACCGACTTCGGGAAACGCCGCCGCTATCGCCGACCGCCCGGGTTTCTCGATCATGACTCGGACCTCATTAGAACTCGACCCGATGCCGTCGCCTCTTCATAGACTTCGAGCAGCTGGTCAACGATCGAATCCCACGTGAAGTGCGATAGGACAAGGGTGCGTCCGCGATCGCCCATGGCTTCAAGTTGATTTGAGTCGGAGAGCATAGTCGCCAGCTCGGCCGCGATGGCGCTGACGTTGGTGGCGCAGATCCGGCCAGCTCCTGCCGCCACGACTTCGGGGAAATTGCAACCTTCCGACAACAGTACTGCAGTCCGCGATGCCAACGCTTCCAGCACCGCGATCGAAAAACCCTCCGCGGCTGAGGGCAGGCAGAAGACGTCGGCCCGGCTCAGCAGGGCATACTTGAGACGATCGTTGACCATCCCGGGGAACATCACCCGTCCCCCCAGGCCGGCCGTTAATGCCCTTTGCTTGAACTGTTGCTCGAGGCCACACTCGTCCGGGCCCGCGAGAACCAGCACTGCCGAAGGAACGCGACGATACACGTCGAGGAAAGCCTCCAGCAACAGATCTGCGCCCTTGATGGGATGAATGCGACCCATGAAAAGTACAACTTTGTGGTGCTCTTGAATCCCGAGACCTAGTAAGAGTTCCGGATCAGAAGTACGGTCATACAGGGCACAATCGACACCGTTCGGAATGACGCGACACGGCGTGTTCACATGTAGCGAGCGGTAGCTCTCGCGCTCGGCCTCGGTGAGCGCAATCAGCTTGGTGGCTCGCTTCAGAATCGGCTTTTCTATCAGCTCCAGATACAACCTTTTCTTGAAAGACCTGAAGTTCAACCGCGCCGGATCGAGCACCCCACGTTGGTGGTAGATGAGTGGCTTGCGGTGGCGAAACGCTGCGTGCGCGGCGGCGTAGCAGGGATAGTTGAATGGCAAATGCGTGTGGACGATGTCTGCGTGGGGGACGAGCTGATCCAATCGAGGTCGTATTTTTTTGGAATACAGGAACCCGATCGATTGAGAAAAATAGGACAAGCGCGGCGCCACGCGCTTAAAGAATGCGTTGTGTTGGAAGTAGTAAACCCTGACGCCTTCGACGTTGACCTCATTGTCAGTCGGTACGTCGAGATCTTCACCCAGGTTGGAGTTTGACGTCACGACAGCGACATCATGACCACGTTGAACAAGACGTTCTGCTACAGCAGAGACCGAGATCACCGGGCCGCCGATCCGCCATGCTGGCTTGTATCCATGTACCGCGAATACAATCCGCATCTCTAGTTATTCGCTCTGATCCATTCGCAAGTAGCACGAACGCCCTCGGCGACCGTGTAAGGAAACGAGTCGGCAACGGCGCTAATCGGCGTCAGATCGACGACCATCTGCGTCAACATGTTGTTGAGGCGGAAAGTTGTCATCGGGGCCCTTACCCCCAGACCGCTCAAGGCATCACCGACATGTGCAGCTACGCGAAATAGCGGCATCGGCAGTTGGCGAACTGGCCGAGCCCCGAACTCTGCGGCAATCAAGTTGGCCCAGGTTCTGAGCTCAACGGGCTCCAAGTCGGCTACATATACGGTCTTTCCGATAAGAGAAGTCCCGGAATCACTGCAAAGCCGATCGAGCAAATGGACAGTGTTCCCGATGTAGCCATATGACCTCTTCACTGTGGACCCGCCAGGGTGAAAATAGAGCCCTCGTCGAACGATGTCGAAGAAATCGCGATACGGGGAGCGGAACCACGGCCCCCAAATCGAAGTCGGTCGCACGATCACCCACGGCAGGTTCGTTCCCGCCATCTGTCGAACGACGAGTTCGCTATCAACTTTGCTCTGTCCATAGTTTGTCGTCGGGCAATAGTCCGTGTCGCCAAGCGGCTTGTATCCGATCTGACAGACGAGCATTGAGGAGGCGAACACGACTCGCCGGAGATTTCTAACAGTCGAAACGCTGGCGATGACGTTCTCAGTGCCAAGGGGGTTGACGCGATAGTCTGATAGAGATTTCCCGCTCAGGTCGGTTCGGGCAGCCATGTGGAACACGATATCTGGATCAAAGTCGCTGACGGCCTGCTGCAGCGCCAGGGCATCGCACACGTCGATCTGTCTCCAGGCCTTGACGTGCTCTGCGCAGCGGGGTTCCGCGACATCGATGTTGACGACCTCTTGGCCGCTTGCCCGGTAGTGCTCGACGATATTTGTCCCAATGAACCCGGATCCGCCCGTGACCAAGACTCGAGTCATCGATAACACCGCAAGAAAGTGACGTTGGCCCGATTTTCGGCCCGCACGGAATTCGACATTGGGCGCTCTGTCAACGTTCGCCCAACGGGGCACGTCCACGCGCGATCACGCCGTTAGGACCAAAGCCGATGTGTACGTCGCACAACCCCGCGCGCGAGTACCACTCGCGCACCTCCTTCATCGTCTTCGGGTGATCGTGAACGGGCGAATACATGTCAAAGGTGTCGAGAACTGCCCAATCACGATTGAGCTCCAACGGCAATCCCCAGTGGCAATACTGAAGGATAGGAAAAAGCCGGGCCCCAACTTTCCCACCATACGTGCGCGCCACAATTGAGGGCTTCAGGAATAGAGCCACCGCTCCTTCTACAATCCGAAACAATAGATGCTTAGGCAATCTCGTTGTGATCGGTCGCAGAATGTACTTCCACGAGATCATCGACTGCCAATTCCGCGCGTAGACGTCGACGACGATTTCTCCTCCCGGCTTGAGAAACTCTGTCAGTTTTCGGAATGACGTTTCCGGATCCGGCGTGTGCTGGAGGACACCCAAGCACAGTATCTTGTCGAACGACGCTCGCCTCAGTGGGATGTCGTGAATACTCGCTTGGAAGAGGCACAAGTTCTTGGCAGACCCATTATTCTGAAAGTTTGCCTCCACTGCGTTCGAGAGATCAAAAGAGTAGACCGTCGCGCCAGTCGTCAGCAGAACCTCTGTAAACCTGCCCGCTCCGGAACCCGCTTCCAGAACGGTGTGACCTGTCAGGTCCCGGGGCCACTGTGTAACCAAGAATAGTCGCCCTTCGGATATTGGCAACTTCGTATAGCTGTCGAGTTGAGTCCGACGAAATCTGTTCCACTGGAATCCAAACGACTCGACGTACTGCTCATTCGAAACGAATCGTGGAACCCCCTTCTTGGTGGGGTACTGGCTCTTGCAGTTGCGGCACGTGATGTCCTGGCCGGAGTCGTTCGCCTGGTCAGTAGGCTCAATTGCCAACTCGGAGGACCGGCACTTGACGCAGATGAAGCAGGAAAGTAATGAATTATCTACGCAGGCCATTGCTTGAACGGATATCAAGGCTGTCGACGAAATGCCCAAACTGGAATCCACTGAGGCCGTCGCATCAGGCATCTCCTAAGCTTCGGCGTCGGCTAACTCCGAACCAATTGCCCGTAAAGGTCATTGTACTCGGCCGCGAGCCTCGCCGGCGTCCAACATCGATCACGTTAGCGACGGATCGGCCTTGTGACCAGTCACTCTTAGGTCTTGCGAGCACAACTTTGTCTACACGAATGTCGCACGGTGGGACATCCACGCTTGCGAATTTGAAATCGAGTGGGCCGCGTGTTCGATGTCGATCTCACCGGCTAGCGAGTACGCGATGGACCGGTTGCGGCGCATGTAAGGATGTCCAGATAGAGATTCGCATATTCAGCGGCGATGGTAGCAGGCGACCACAGCCTGATCGATTCCAGCGTTGCCCTCCCGACAGCGCAAGAACCGTCTCTTTCCGATAATTTGCGTTGAATCGCATCAGCTATGGCTTGCGGGGAAGACGCTGGGGCAAATTCGCCGTCCGAATCAGATAGGAATTCACGGTGACCTGGAATGTCGGATACGACCACGGGACACTGGCAGGCGACAGCCTCTATGACGATGTTTGGACTGCCTTCGAACAGACTCGCCGAAACATACACCGAGGCTCTCTTTAGCCAACCCCAAAGTTCTGGGGTATACCCTTTGACGTGAAAACGGGGAGCGCATTCCAAACTTGATACCGTGCTTACGATCGCATCGCGCATCGTTCCCGCGCCGAATACGACAGCGTGAGCTTTAGGTCTGGCCCTCAGTGCCAATCTCAAGGCCTCAATGGTGACGAACCAGTTCTTTTCGAGCTCGAATCGGCCAGCGGCTACTATGATCTCTTCTGCTTCTCGCAGGAAATCCGAATCGGCGGAAGTCACCGGTTGCGCCGCTTCAATTGCCTGGAAAGGCACGATATTACGAATGATCAGCCTCTTCGTTGGAGCCGGAACATCGTGCCAGTACGCCAACCCGACGGACGAGTTGGCGACGATCGCTGTCGCGCCCTTGGCAAGCACTCTCCTCAGACGGTTCTTCCACCCTCCCGCATACGCCATTGGCGCCGAACGTTCTGATAACACCCATGGAATCCCCCGTAGACGCGCTACCGCGCCACCGAGGACGTCCATTTGTGTCAACCAAGTCTGAACTATCGAGGGGTTCACATCCTTGACTAGCCGACTGATTCGTAACATCAAGCGCGGGTCATAGTTGCCGCGGGATGCCAGCGGATGGAGGTGGATGCGACCGCCCGCCAGTCGCTGGAGGTTAGGTCCGCCGTGGCCGTATCCGACATGCGTCTCGATCCCAGCGTCGGCCTGTGCTGCCGCGAGATAAGTGAGCTGTCGCTCGGTGCCCCCGCCCGTTAACGACGGCACGAGGTGCAACACGCGGGGTTCATTCAATAGCATCGCAACCCGACAACATAGCCCATCTACACTTGTCGCCTCGTCCAAAGCCCGACCAGGGCTAGCCCGATGCTATATACGAGCCAAGATGCAGCAGCCGCCCACGCTACCGCTGACAGCCCATACTTGGGCAGAAAGTACGCTGCTCCAATCACCAGTATTGCGTCTCGTGGCAGAGACGCAGCGAGAAATACCGTCCACATTGCACCGCGCGAGGAAAAGTGTTGAGTCAAGGCGTAGCCAATGGCTTCTGTGACCGCAGCGATCATGAGGATCTGAAGAAAGGCTGCGCCCTCAACAAACTCCGTGCCATATAGGCGGAGCACTTCTGTCGAAAAGACGCCAATCGCCAACGCCCCCATCGTCGCCAGTGAGGTGATGAAACCCGTATTCCAAACGAGCGCACGCCAATAGTCGCGAGGCGCGGTAGCGCGATATCGACTCAAATGCGCCACGGAGACGCTGTTTGCTTGCTGCGGAACGAACAGTACTAGAGTCTTCAAGTTCATGCACACGACGTACACAGCGCCCAGCAACAGGCCGGCCGGTTGATAGACGATCACGTTTAATGTGATCCACAGCGCAGCCATGTATGTCGCGCCGTTGATGGAGGCCGGCAGAGAAAACCTGACCACCTCCGAAACAACTTCCGCCAGGCCATCTCGGCGGAGCTGCAGACCTGCCCGGTGCAAGGCACCAGAGACAATGCGCTCAGTGAGTGCCCACCGGATGACCGCGCCAGCCGACAGACCCGAAAGCGCTGCGGCGACTCCGCCGAAATAGCCCCCGGCCACCACGAGCGCTATCGCGGCAAGCCCTTGCACGACCGAGGACCTAGCGTACGGTCGCAACGAATCCAGCCCCACCAGAACACCAAGCTGATACGCGTTCAAGCCTGTGAACAGGATGTAAGTCGCTGCCAATGCAACTTCCAAGCCAGCTCGAGGGTCCGCCAGCAGCACAGCCGCGTATCCATTTCGTGCGACAACGAGCGCAATGGCGACGCTGCCGGCCACAACTGCAACCATAGTCCGAATGACGAATAGAACTCTCCCCAGTCTCTCGGGAGAAGAGTCTCGATAGCGCCCGGCAAAATGCGCAGCACTCAGCCAAGCGGATAGTTGCGCTGCCGAGGCGATAACGGTCACAGACAATTGGATCGCGCCGTAGCGGCCAAACTCTTCGGCTACCAGAATATTGGCGAGCACTACATTCGCAATCAGAGTGCTGCCCTGATTCAGTCCGGCGGCCACGACGTTCCAGAGATGGCCGCTGCGAAGGTATCCCAGTGAAAGCCTCATCCTGCGGATGCCATCAGCCTATGCCGGCTGCACTGCCGGCCGAACTGCGGCGGCTCGAAGGAGATAAGCCAGTACGCTGACCATCAACAGGGCAGGCAGGAATCGGTAGACGAACACCGCGACCAACGTAAACGTCGTAGTCCGGAAAATCAGATAGCACGAAGTCATTAGCCAAAGACAGAATACGAACCGCCAGAAGTTCACGCGAGTTACTGTTACCCAATGGTCGAAAAGGCCCAAGGCGGCTCCGACGAACGCGCCTCGCCAAACAAGGTCGGGCCACCCGGAACCGATCAATGCCTCTGCCACGGCGCCGAATGCAAGCCCCCCGCCCTGATCTAGGAACTCCGGGTAGAAGGCCTCCAGGTACCACGTCGGCAGACTCACCTTTGCGAATGGCACGAGCTGTTGCGGTACCAGATTGACGAGGTCGCCCACGTAAACGGTCCCGATCATGCTTGCGCGATCGATCTCGCCAAAAGCGATCAACCGATCGACGTCGTAAGCGTTCGCAAACAGGGACTCGAATTCTGAGGAGCCTGCGATCACCTCGATGCCCAGTGCAGCCAGGTCCGCACCACCGTATTGGCGGAGCATTCCAAGCCCCACGAATCCCACCAACAGAACAAGACCAGCTGCACCCAAGGTGACCGTGGAAACGGGCTTCCAAAGATAGTGATATGAAAACAGTGCGGCCAGACACAAAAGGACGAACTGCGTCCGAGCACCCAGACCCATCAGGAGTAACGACAGTTCGAGCGCAAGCCACACCAACACTACCCAGCGGTAGCGGTTCCATTCCCTGCACAATGCGGCAACGACTGCCAGAGCGAGAATCGACGCTATGCCCTCCATGTGACCCAAGAGCTGTTGCGCGATCAGTGGCAGGTGTTGGTACTTCAGGTATGTCTCGGTGTAATCCAGCGCGTTCGCGGCGAATAGCGCCTCCGCGACGACCGTCGTCGACCTGAGAACGACGAAGGCGGCGAAGAGTGCCCAAAGCGACGGCGAATCGAGGTCCAGTGAAATCGGTCCGGCTTTTCGAATTCGGGGAGCTACGACGACGTAGGCAACACAGAAACTCGCGAGATAGACGGCGTAGTACCAGGCGATCCTTCCAACGCCGGCCGGCGCGGGTTGCTCGGCGAACAATCTGCCGTCGTTGAGTGGTGTATAGACCCCACCCAACGCGAGGTAGATCACAAGTGGATACGCTCCATAAACGAGCACCGCCAGCGCGTACATGCTGCCGATGCTGATCGGGGCCGCGCCGACTCGTCTCGTTCGGTCGGCGAGGAACGCCACGCCGACTAACAACAAAGCGAACAGAGGGGCGATGACGCTACTCAAGTGGTGTGCAACCATGCCTGAAACATCAGTATCGCCCAGAGCTGGGACGCCCACGAACGACGCCCCGATAAATGCTCGTCGAGATGTCGAGTCACGATGCTGTCATTGAAAAATCCGTCGCGTCGAATCGTATCCGGCGCCAGGAGATCGCAGGCCCAGTCGCGTAACTCCTTACGCAACCACTGTTCGATCGGAACAGAGAAGCCTTGCTTGGGCCTGTCGACGAGTGTCTTGGGCACCATCCCGTAGAGAATCTGCCGAAGCAGCCATTTCGAAACACCATTGCGTCGTTTGAAGGCCATCGGCAACCGCCACGCCAGCTCAACGACTCGGTGATCGAGCAGGGGAACTCTGGCTTCCAGGCTGACCGCCATCGAGGCGCGGTCCACCTTCACCAAGATGTCGTCAGGCAGGTAAGTAGACAAGTCTAAGGCCATCATTTGCTCATGCTGCGTGCCGGGGGTGCGCAGCAGGCGTTGTGCACGTTCCGAGGACGAATGCGGCACGTGCTTGCACAGAACCTCCTGTGGCTCATCCCACATCCCTAAGAGGCTGTCCACTATGTCGGGAAAACCGTTCAGCGTGAATCGCTGCGCCAACTTGTACAAACGATCCCCAGTCCGTCCCGCGCTGATCCGCTCCGGCAACGGTGTGCCGAGGAAATTCCACACTTGAATGGGAACTGAGCGAATGCTCGCCGCAGCCGCGGTTCGTAGCCACCTGGGCACTCGTTGCGTGCTTCGAGTCAGTTGTCGAGCCAGCTCATACCGTTCATATCCACAAAAAAGCTCGTCGCCGCCGTCACCCGAAAGGCTCACCGTTACGTGCCCGCGAGCCAGTTGGGATACCAGGTAAGTTGGTATCTGGGACGCGTCAGCAAACGGTTCATCGAACATCGCGGGAAGATCCGGAATCACGTTTAGTGAGTCCTGCGGTGTCACGTAAAGCTCCACGTGATCGGTGCCAAGGTACTCTGCGACAGCCTTCGCACTCTCTGCTTCATTGAAACGCTTCTCGCCGAATCCTATGGAGAACGTGCGAACAGGCCGACTCGAGAGCCGTTGCATGATGGCGACCACCGTACTCGAATCGATACCCCCGGACAGAAAGGCACCGAGTGGAACGTCGGCCACCATTCGTAGCTTGATGGCGTCGGTGAGTGTTTCGGTCATCCGGTCAAGTGCTTCGCGGTCGGACAGCTCCAGCGGGTCGTTAAGACCACGACTTACAATCTCCTCCGCGGACCAGAATTTTTCATAGCGCAATCCGGACAGTTCGTTGGCACTCACGCTCAATGTCACGCACGAGCCTGGGAGCACCTTTTGAACGTCCTTGTATATCGATCCAGGACCGCCAACGTACGCATAGCGCAGATAGCCACTCAGGGCGGCGCGATCTATTTCCGCAGACCACGCCGGGTGCCGCTTCAGTGCCTTGATCTCCGAGCCGAAGATGAAGGATTTTCCCATTCGCGCAAAATACAGCGGCTTCTCACCAATTCTGTCGCGGACCAAATGCAACCAACGGTTGTCGCGATCGAGAAGTGCGAACGCGAACATTCCATTGAATCGCTCGAGGGCGGAGCGAAGACCCCATCGCTCGAAAGCCGCAAGCATGACCTCGGTGTCAGAGCGCCCCTTGAACCGCAGGTTCGGATCCAGCCCTATTAGTTCTTTCCTCAGCTCCTGGTGGTTGTAGATTTCGCCGTTGAAGACGATGGTGAACCGGCCAGAAGCCGATGCCATAGGTTGGTGACCGGCCGGCGATAGATCGACGATGGACAACCGTCGATGGGCCAGACCTACACCGAGGGACTCATCGACCCAATATCCACTGTCGTCAGGACCCCTATGCCTGATCGCGCTTGCCATGTTCTTCAGGATTGTCAGCGCATCATCGTGGGCTCCGATGGCCCCTACATAGCCAGCTATGCCGCACATAACTAACTGGCAGTGCGGGGACGGATTGCCTGCATGAAGGCTCCGGAGCAATTGACGTCGAGCGCAGAAATCTCGCGGAAGCGTTCGGCGAGTCGCGTCACGGGGAGACCGTCATCCCGCAAGACACGATCAAGCTTTATCTGCTGAAATCCCGCAGCTTGTGCTGCGTTCACATGCTCTGAGGGAGATCGCCTGTTGATGAAGTACGGCAAGTTTCCACGCATCAGTCTCCAGCAGGTGTCCGAGTAGGCCAGATGTCCATTCCAGGAATCCGCCGTCGAATGGCATTTGAAATCGATTTGATGCGACATGGCACCGCCGGGTTTGAGCCACCTGAACATCGTTTCGTAAGTTGCCTCAAGTGCATCGACGTGTTCGAGAACTGCCTGCGAGACAATGAGATCGACGCTGTGCTCAGACAGCCGTGAGCGAGTCTGCCATTGTGGTTGGTAGGTCACCATGCCGGCTAGATTAACCAGATCTTCGCGAAGAGCGCTCACGCGAGCCTCGGACAGCGACTCGGTCATCACGGCCTCGGTGAGAACATCGGATGGAAACGCGTAGTTCTCCAACGTCGGATGCAAGTTCGGAAACTCGGTACTGTCCGGGATCGGAGACCTAAACCTGAAGAGTTCTACGAGCTCATCGAAAACTGCCACGTTTCGTTCGGGCTTGGCATGCGGAACGGCATCGAACGCGAGGTAACGTTCCGCGCCGCTTAGGAGAGCTGCCAGTCCGATACCCAGCGAATCTCCCGGGCCAAGTTCGGCGACGGTGTTGATCTGATCGCGAACGACAGACCTATTCAATACCAAGTGACGCATCCAGACCGAGTAACAATACCGAGCTGATACTGTCCCTCCAGTCCCCCGGCGAAGGGCTGCGTGCAAGCCCGGGACATAGCTCAGACAACCCAGGGCTATGTACTTGTATTTGCGCCAGCCCAAACTATCCTGAATTACGCCGCAGAGCGTTTAATACCAACGCCGTGAGGAGGCCGGCGCCAAGGCCCGCGAACAATCCAAAGGCCACAAGGCGCAAACGCCTCGGGCTGACGAAATCATCCGGATCTGACGCCCTCGCCTCGTCTATTACCCGAAACGAGTACTGCATGCGCACGCTCGCCATCATTTCCTTCTGCAGCTCCGCTTCGATCAGTCGGTTGATCGACTGGCGGAGCTCCAGAACGTCCGCCTTCTCGAGCTCAGCGTTCAAATACTCCTGGCTGCTTCGCGCTTCGCTTATCGCCCAGGATCGGGTTTCCTCGTTCGCTCGCCTGACGAACTCGTTGGCCCACTCCGCAGCGATCTCCGGATCGGTCCACTCCACAGAGACGCGAACCAGGCCCGTCCGACGATCTTCCGCAACCGCGAGTACCCGTTCGCGCAGCAGCCTTACGCCATCGGCAACGGTCGGCGGTGTCGACAACCAGCCATCGACCCAGGTCTGATCCTCGGGATTCCACTGCCCTGAAAACAGCGTCGGCAATAGGTCCTTATCCCTGATGAAAGTCTCGAGGAACCCGTGCGATGTCAACAAAGCAAGCGCGGCGGCCTTCTGCCCTTCTGACCCGCCGAGCCCGAGCCCAGCGATCGCTGAGAGTCCGCTGAGTTGCGACACTGCGCCGGACAGACCCGCGTCGGTCATCTCGTCTTCGTTGTACGACAGCAGAGCTTCTGACCGATATTGGGGAGTGGCGAGCAGCGCTGCTGCAATCGCCAGGGACAGGACAACGACAGTGCAAAGAACGATTGTCCGCCAGTAACCGCCAAGAGTGCGAAGAACCTGAATGGGACTCACCGGTTCTGACGGAGTCATCCTGGAGTCCTGTTTCAGAACGAATTCACGGCCGCCGCCGCAATCGCCAGGTTATAGATTATCTGCGTAATCGCAGCCCACCTCTGGAGCGGCTGATCCAGGTCGAGCGGCACCACAATCGCGTCACCCGGCCGTATCTCGCTCCCCGTTTCCCTTCTGAACCATCCGCCGCCGTCATCGGGCACCACGGCGCCGTTCGCCCGCACGACATAGACGCGATTGTCGTCAGCCCTCTGGCTGAAGCCCCCGCTCCTTTCTATATAGTCGTCGCGGCTCAACGGCGCCTCGTACAGATGCGAGGTGGCGTACTGAATCTCGCCGAGCACCGTCACCTCTTGCCGGGCGTCCGGCACGAGCAGTTGGTCGCCATCCTTGAGCACCACGTCGGCTTCGGGGATACCGGCGACGATGTCATCGAGACGAATCACCAGGCGGCCCGTGGCCACGGAGGTGCGCAGCTGCGTCAGGAGCGCCTGGCCGTCGCTCAAGGATTCGCCGGCGCTGGAGTCGGAGATGGACATCGCCGCGAGGTCGCGCTCGAGCCGATTGGCCAGCGTCTGGAGCTGATTGCGCTCGCGCTCCGCGAGCTCCTCGCGAGTGAATACGCTCCCCTGCGGGAACGCGAGATCGGTGAGTCCGCCAGCTCGCATGAGCACGGAGGAAAGCATCTCACCGCGCCGGATCGGGTACTCCCCCGGGAACGCCACTTCGCCGCGAATGATGACGGTGTCTTCGCCGCGCCACCGCTGCAGTTCCTTCACGTTCAGGTAATCGTACGGGGCGAGCGCCACGTCGGCGCTGGAGTCGCCGCCCACGAGCGCGGCCAGATTCACAGTGACGAGTTCCGTCTCGCGGTACTCGCCATTCACTACCACGTAGCGCGTGAGCTCCGCGTCCGTCGCATAGGCGGCCTCGCTCAAGCCGCCACCCGCGCGCAGCAGGTCGCTCACGAACATGCCGGGCTCGAGCGGGTACTCGCCCGCTGCACGCACTTGTCCGCCGATGCGCACTATCGGCTGAGGCGCCTGCGGTGGCGCCTGCGCTTCGAGCTCGTCGATGAGCGGCGACACGATGTGCCGGCGGCCGATCTCAATGTTGAATATGTACACGGTATCGCCGGGTTGCAGGGCCACGTTCGCGGCGCTCGTGGGGCTCTGCCACGCCGCCTGCAGATCCGCGGAGAGCACTTCCATGTTCACGTTGGGTGCGAGCTCGCGCCGGATCAGCACGTAGTTCAAGTCGGCAAGCGGCTGCACGAACTGCGGGCCAGGCAGCAAGTCGGTCAGCCGCATGCCAGCGACCCATTGGCGCGGTCCCGGCTGAAACACATTGCCCGCAAGCTGCACGGAGTTCTGGAGTCGCTCGAGATTTCGCGGTACGCGCAACACGTCGCCGTTGCGCACTCGCGCTTGCGCGTCGTCGGTAGCGAGGTCTACGTCTTCGACGGCGGTGCCGCTGTTCGGCACGATGCGCTCTACCGTCACGGCAGCGCGATTGGCGACAGGAGTGAGGCCGCCGGCGAGCGCGATAACCGCTGCAATGGACGGCTCGTTATCCACTTCGTAGATGGCCGGCCGGTGAACCTGCCCTTGCACGGTGACGGTGGGGCCGATCGGCGGCACGAAGATGGCGTCGCCAGGCTGCAGCAGCGCGTCGCCGCTGGTATCGCCGCTCAGCAGCAGGTCATACAGGTCGAGGGTCGACACTGTGTTGCCGTCACGCCGCAGCTGAATGTTGCGCAAGGACCCGATCGGTTTGACGCCGCCGCTGGCGAACAGCGCATTGATCATCGTCGACAGGCTGCTCACGGTGTAGGTGCCGGGTCGCACGACGTCGCCGAGCACGAAGATGCGAATCGAGCGCAGCTCACCGAGCGTGACGCTGACGCGCACGCCGACGAGCTGTTGCTGCACGCGCTCATTGATCGTGTCGCGCATCTCGGCGAACGTGAGGCCGCTCACATTAATGGGCCCGAGCTCGGGGAAGTTGATCGTGCCGTCGCGGTTTACCGGGAGGAAGTACTCGTTGCTCTGGGCATCGAAGAGCTGCACGTTCACTGTATCGCCGGGGCCGAGCACGTAATCCACTGGGACCGGGATGTCCGTAGCAGGCGCGAACGTACTGGGTACCCGCTCGAAGAGGTCGTAGCCGAAAGGCTCCAGGGCTTCCGTACCGACTGCGTCGAGCGGCAGGAACGTCAGCACCACCGCGAACGGCTCGAGCTCGGGCTCAGCCTGCACGCGCACCGTGGCTTCGTCGACATCGAGCCCCGCCAGCGCGATCGCGGGCACCCCTGGCAGGTGCAGGATTCCCGAGTCGTCGAGCTCGTAGGGATTGCCCTCCGCCAGGCGCTCGCGGAATGGCGTCAACCCGAGCTGCTCCGCCTCGGACGAGCTCTCCGACGCGTCGAAACGAATGACGAGGGTATCGCGCGGCCGCAAGCGCGGTTCCCGCGCCAGCAGGCTCATCTCGTTCGGCGCCTGGGCTTGGAGTGCCTCATTGAGCACGGCTGCGGCGGCGGGGTCGAGCGACTGCGGTGTCTGGTTGCCGCCGCCTCCCTGGAGCATCCCGAGCACGGCTTCGCGCTGCGCGGGCGGCAGCTGGCGCTGCAGCTCGCGAATCAATGACTGTTGCTGCGCGGGCGGCAACGAGTTGAAGAGCTGAACTTGCTCCTCCATCGGTATCGGCACTTGCGCGAACGTGGCGCCGGCGTATAGCGCCGCGGCCAGAGTGACTAGCCGGTAGAAGCGCCTCGATGCTTGCCGGAGACGGCTTTGAATCATCGCGCTGCCGACGGACACGAACTCGATAAGGGGGTAGCGCTCGACAGCAACAGCCTTCGTGCCGACATCGATCAAGGCCTTGACGGAAAGTTGGGATGATATCGGTGACCGTACGGAGCGACAAGGTGGGATGCTTGCCCGGGCGCTGGTCTCAACCACCCGTCAATCCAGTTTCTGTGCACGCCACGGCTGTCCCTCAGTTTCGGGAGGCCCGACGAACAAGACGATGCGACGGCCGCGCCAGCTCGGACGCAGGTGCTTGCCAACATCGACTTTGTCGCCAGCGAATGCAGCACCGGTCATCAGGCGGATATCTGCGACGCCTCGTTCGCGTATCGCCGCCACGGTCTGCACGCCGCTGAACGGGTCGGGCCACGGCCACTCGTCTGCCTGCACCACGCGTCCATCGTCGCCGCCGGCGGCAAGGGCAATAGCAGCCAACGCTCCGATGATGCCCTGGTTGGTCCCGCCCAGGCCTTCGAGATGACAACCGGAGGCATCGGCGATCAGTCGTGCCTCCGCCTGGGCGACCACCTCGATTTTCGCGCGTGCTGCAAACGCGATCATCTCGGCCGATGCCCTTGTCCCGACGGCGAGCCCGGGATCGCTGCCCTCGACGTAGAAGGCGCGCATCTCCGCCTGCACGGTGGCGAGAAGCTCGGCGCGCGGGATGTCGTCGCCATGCGGCAGCTGAATCGATGCGGAGCCGTTGCCGCTGGTATACGGAACGCGCGAATCGAAGAACAATTGATGCCGACAGACGATCGCGCCGCGCGCGTGGGGACCCAGCCGCCGGACGATCTTGCGCGCAAGCTGGTTCGTGCCGGGACTGCCGACGATATCCGTGTCGTCGATGCCGATGTAGATCACGCGCGACGACCGTGGCGCGCGCGGTCGCTGAAGTGGAACCAGCAGAGCGCGCCGAGCAGACCCGCGACGACACCCGAGAGCGTGTAGGTGAACGACGCCTGCAGCCACCAGCTGTCGAACGGCCGGGCCCCGGCGAAGTCGAGGCCGAGCAGCTTGAACGCCGCGCGGGATACCAGCGCGAGCAAGTTGGCACCGACGCCCGACATCACCAGCGCCGCATACACCCGCCAACCGCCGCGCGCGCGTCGAACGGCGACGTCCATCATGGGTCCGATGAGCAGCAGGCTCACCGACGCGCCCGAGCCAAAGCTCGCAGCCCCGGCGGCCGACAGCAGCCAGGCGGTGCCGACCGCGCCGGCGCTCATCAGGGAGCCAACCATGCGGCGCGGCGCCAGCGACAAGCCCAGGGCCATCGGCAGGGCCGCGAGCACGATCGCGTGCCCCGGGACTCGCCAGGGCAGTCTGACGTACGCGACGGCAGCGGCAGCCGCGGCACCGCAGGCCAGCAAGAGGAGCAGTTCGATTGCGGAGATGCGGCTTCGTGTACGGGATAGCGTCGGGAAGCGGGTCGCGCCGATCAGTCCGTCATGAACGGCGAACCAGTTGTTGAGCATGTGGGTGTCGAGCTATCCATGGATAGCCCGGATAGTAGACTGTTCGCTAATGAAGCTCCAACCGTGAATCCCCGCCAGTTACACACCATTGGATGGTCCGTCGAAAGCCGGCCTATCGAGCTATGGTCCGACCCGGCCGGACCGAACGGCACCTTGATCATCGGCGGCATTCACGGGGATGAATCGGCCTCGATCGATCTCGTGCGCGACTTCGCGCCTCCGCGGAGCAATCCCGTGGCGCTGCTGCCGCTGGCCAATCCGGATGGCCTTGCACGTGCGCGCCGATACAACGCGCGCGGCGTGGACATCAATCGCAACGCGGAGCTCAACTGGCGCGCCGACTCAGAGGAGCCGTCCGGCCAGGCGCCATGGAGCGAGCCCGAGACGCGGGCCTTGCGGGACTTCATCCTGCATTGGCGCCCGGCCAAGATCATCGCGCTGCATTGGGCGCTCGGAGAAATCGACGCCGACGGCGTGCAATCGACGACGCTTGCCGAGGCGATGTGGAACGCAATGTCGGAGGCCGAGCGAATACCCTATCGATTGCGCATTACGGAACGAGGTCAGCCGCCCTTGCAACAGACCGACGCGGAATGCCCCGGGTCGCTTGGACGGTGGGCCGGATACGGATTGGTTTACGCCGACGGCTCACGGCCGGCGATGATCACGCTGGAACTACCCTACGATGCGTCCAGTCCCCGGGGGGACTCCCTGCCGGATGACCACGTCGATGTCGTGCGAGCGCACTGGGCGCGCGACCCGCAAAGCTATCTCAGCACTGTGCGGGATCCCGTTTTCAAGATGTTGAAAGCGGCATGTGAGCTCAAGCAGAGGTAGTCAGAGCGCCATGTCGCCCCGCTTTGTCTTCGCCGCAACCCAGGTGGGCGCCGAGCGGCATCTCAAGAACGAGATTGCGCGCGAGCATCCCGCGCTCCATTTCGCGTTTTCCCGGCCCGGCTTCGTCACGTTTCGCGCGGCTGAAGTCCTGCCCGATGATTTCGAACTACGCAGCGTGTTCGCGCGGACCTGGGGCTATTCACTCGGAAAGGTCGGCGGCACGGACGACGCGCAACTGGGCCGCGACGCCTGGCGCCTCGTCGACGAGCAGGTCCCCGATCGGGAGTTTCGGCATCTGCACGTCTGGCAGCGCGAGCAGCCGCTGCCCGGCGACGACGTCTACAACGAGACCACTGACGAACCGGCACGAACGATCGGCACTCTGCTGCTCGACCAGCGACCGGCCTCGCTCGGCAACCTCGCCTGCAACGGCGTCGCGCAGGCCGGCGAGCTGGTTCTCGACTGCGTGCTCGTCGAGCGCCACGAGTGGTGGCTCGGCTGGCACCGCGCCGCCTCGCCCGAGACGCGCTGGCCTGGCGGCATACCGCAGATCGCGCTACCGACGCGCCTGATCTCGCGCGCCTATCTCAAGATCATCGAGGCGCTCGAGTGGTCGGGGCTGCCGATCGCCGCCGGCGACCGCTGCGTCGAGATCGGCAGCTCTCCCGGCGGGTCGTGCCTCGCCTTGCTCGAGCGTGGGCTCGTCGTCACGGGCATCGACCCGGCGGCAATGGATCCGCTCGTGCTGGCGCAGCCCCGCTTCACGCATCTGCGCGCCCGCGCCAAGGACGTCAAGCGCAGCGTATTCCGCGAGTGCCGCTGGCTCGTCATGGATGCCAACGTCGCGCCGAACTACACGCTCGACACGCTCGACGGCCTCCTCACCCAACCCGGCGTTCGGCCGGAGGGACTGTTGCTGACGTTGAAACTCACGGATCCGGAATTGGCCGGGAAGCTGCCGGCGGTCGCCGAGCATATTCTGCGCCATGGCTACAGTAACGTCCGAATGCGCCAACTCGCGTTCAATCGGCGGGAAATCTGCGCCGTCGTCACCGAGCGGTGAAACGAGACCGAAGTCACATTTCTTGCGCGAGAAGCCCCCACGGGGGTCTGAGCAGAGGCATAAACTGGAGTCATCCTCATGGGACGAGGTGCTGGCAATGGAACGCTCTCTTTGCAAAGCGCGATATCGGCTCGGCGTGTTGCTCTCGGCTTCGCTGTTGGCCCCCGCCGCCGCTCTCGCCGCTGACAACGGTTTCTACCTGGGGCTCGCCTCATCGGAGGTAGAGTCGGACTACGAGTTCGGTTTGGCGGCCACCAGCGTTGCGGACGACGACTCCGGTCTCAAGGGAATCGTCGGCTTCCGTGTCCTCGACTCGTTCGCCATCGAGGCGAACTACGTCGATCTCGGCGAAACGACGGTGCCGCTGAATATCATGTGCCTGGTCCCGCCGTGCCCCACCGAGGCGACGATCGAATCAGAGGCCCTCTCCGTATCCGCGGTCGGCCTCTACGCATTCCCGCTCGTCGACCTTTACGCCCGCGTGGGCTACGCAAGCTGGGAATCGGAAGTATCGCCGTTCTCGTCGGAGGTCGGCGAGGGTCGCGACCCCACCTACGGCGCCGGCATCCAGGTGCGAGTCGGAAGCTTCGCGCTGCGCTTCGAATACGAACGGTTCGAATTCGACGACGAGTCCGCGGACCTCACGTCGCTGGGGTTCACCTACACGTTCCTGTGAGGCGGTGAGCGGACCCTAACGAGTGAGGAGCATTCCACGGCCGGTCGTGACGGTGATCTCTGGCGTGGTATCGCCGTCAACGTCCACGAAGCTCAGGGATCGAACCCCACCGAGCAGCGGCGGCGACTGCCAGACCCGAGCTCCCGACACGGCATCGACGACAACCAGGCGGCCGGCGTCCTCGGCGGTTACCAGGTTTCTTCGGCCGCTCGGCACATTCTCGATCGCCAGGCGGTTGGCCGGCCAATCGAGATCGAAGCTCGACAACGACTGCAAGTCGCCGTCCAGCCGATGCACTCGCGTGTTGAAACGCGAATCGCCGAAGGTGGCGACATGGATTTCGGCGACTCCATCACCGTTCGCATCCCCTACCAGCACATCGAGCAGGTCGGGAATCTCGACCTCCGCCGTCTGCGTAAACGAGACATTCCCGGTCCGCGAGTGCACGAACAGGCGTTCGCTGGCGGTCGTCACGATCTCGAGCACGCCGTCGCCGTCGAGATCGGCCGCGGCGACCTCCTGACGCGAACCGCTCGCGTGCGGAGCGCTGGCCCACAACGATGTGTTGTGAAAGGCGTCGTATGCCTGCACGACTCCATTGGAATCCAGCAGAAGGAGATCCGGGTGGCTGTCGCCGTTCAGATCTGCAGCCTCCATCGCGGAGATCGCGGTCAGGGGCAGGACCTGCTCGACGGACTCGAGCCGGAAGTCGTAGATGTCGATCCGGTCCTGCCAGGTCAGGAAGGCCTCGTCCGTCCCGTCGTTGTCGTAGTCGGCCAGCAGGAACCTGATTCCGCTGACGTTCGGGCCGAGATCGGGGCTGATGCGAAGCTCGCCGTCAATAGGATCCATGGCAACCAGGTTGGGCTTACCGAGTGGCGAAGCGGTGTTGTGAAAACTGAAAAACATGACCGCGTCCGGATCGACAATGTCGCGCGCAAGTCCGCCGGCGAGATACGGCCCGTAGGTGCGCGTGACAGGCTCGCCGCTGGACGGCCACTCGATGTCGATGGCCGGGTCGAAGCCGGCGACTACGAGCCCGCTCGCGGACGACGACCACAGCAGCTCGGAGTTGCCGACGCCGTCGAAGTCGCCAGCCGTGATCGCGTCGACGTGCGCGGAACCGCTCATTGCATCGGCGGATGAGACCAGGCTGATCGTGGTGGCGCCCACGTCCTGCCGGTAGACCAGCGCTTCGGCGAAGGGCCCCAGAGGGAAACTCTCCTCCCCGATGAGGATCTCGGCCCGTCCATCGCCGTCGAGATCGGCGACGTCAATGGATTGCGGATCCGTCACGGCAATCGTCGCCCGAATCGACCGCGACACGGCATCGAACACGACCGGTGAGTGGTTGTTCTCCACCCCGACGATCTCGTCGATTCCGTCGCCATCGAGGTCCCCGGCCGTAAGCATCCCGCCGAATGGTTGGCTGTGGATCCACTGGCCGCCCGGGATCCCGCCAAGCGCCGCGAGGCCGTCGATGACCCAGCCGTCGCCGGACACGATCTCGAGCTGCGGATCGCCGTCGACGTTGGCGAGCACGATCGGGAAGTCCGCCTCGGAACGCTGCGCCAGATTGGCGAGCGTCAGCGCATTGTAGATTGCGATCCCGCGAGCGCTTGCGCCACTTCCTGCGCAGACGAGCTCCGGCAATCCGTCGCGGTTCAGATCCCCGAACTCGAGGCTCGAGCACGGGAACGGCGTCGCGACGCTCGCCGCCGCGGCGTTGACCTTGCGTCGATGCACACCGTCGAGCCGTATCACGGCTTCGTCGCCGCCCAGGAAGACTTCCGCATAGCCATCGCCGTCGATATCACCAACGGCCGCAGAACGAATCCGATCGGCATCCGCGAATCCGAACAGGTAGGCCCAGGATTGCCGGTAGCCGCCGCTTCCGGGATCCGCCTCGAGCTCGTAGACCGCATCCCCGGCGAGAACGAGCACCTCGTCGATTCCATCCGAGTCGAAATCGCCGGTCACGAAACCGCCTCTCAGGGAATGCTCGAGCCCCATGCGCATGAACGGAAACTCACGATCAGGATCCGTGACCCTGACGCTGTCGCTTGCGATCGACGCGCCCGGTTCGTTCACAGTCACGCCGAAGTGAAACTCCGTCGACTGCTCGAACAGCGGGACGGCGGTCGACCAGCTCACCGCGCCGCTGGCCGGGTCTACGATCATGCCTGCCGGCCCGTGGGCGATGACGTAGCTGAGCCCGGAGACGTCATCGCCGTCCGGATCGGTAGCGACCGCGGTGAGGCTGAACTCGGTGTCGTAGTCCACCGTCGCGGGCGGTGGCGCTGAAAACGACACGACCGCGGGCGAGTCGAGAATCGTCACGCTTGCCTCGGCTGAAACCGTGTCGGTGCCATCGCTGACCCGGGCGATGCCGGTGACGACGTCGCCCTTGATATACGCCTGTCGCGCAAGCGTGTTTCCGGTCGCGCCGGGCACGAGAGCCCCGTTGACGCGCCAGGAGAAGCTCGCAGCGAGCGCGTCGCCGTCGGGATCGCTCGCCGTCCAGGTCAGCGTCAGGTTCTCCACCGACTTCGGCGCAGGCGGAGAAATGCTCGCACCGACGTTGATCGGCGGACGATTGGCGATGGTGATCGCGACGGTCTCCATGACCGTGTCGGTCCCGTCAGACGCTCGAAAGTCGAGCTCGACCCGGTAGCCCTTACGGAAATTGACGTTGCTCAGCGTCGGCGAAAGAGCGCCGCCGAGCTGGCGTCCGTTGACGATCCATCGAAACTGGTAGCTCAGCGGGTCGCCGTCGAGATCCTCGGCCGCATAGACTGCCCGCAGCGTGTCGTCCGCGGTTGCGCCTGCGGGCGCGATCGACACGTGCGTAATCCTCGGCCGCGTGTTCGGTTCCCAATTGAACAGCGAGCCTGTCGAGAGAACGGCCCACGGGATCATCGCTTCGAACCGATACAGGCCCGAGGCATTGGCGTCGAGATACAGATCGGCGGCGACGTCGCCGTAGTAGGGATCGGCCGATGGCCGGATGCTGACGCTGGCGACGCCCGTGTTCAGAACGAGATCGCCGGCGACGGGCGGTGCCCCGTTCGTGCCCGTGAACTCGATCGCGGAAATAAAGGTGTATTCGCCGCCGAGATCCGGTCGGAGCATACGGCCGGAATAGGCAAAGCGATAGCGATGTTTCGTCGTCAGGGGATCGATGCTCGGCAGGAACTGCCGTTCCAGGTAGGCGTGCGTCAACTCCGCGCGCGCATCGGGCGAGTCGTAATCGACGGTGATTTCACGCAGCGTCTGATTCCGCGCGTCCCGCGGCACTTTATGCGTCGACTCCAGATTGAAGCTGCCCTCGATCGTGGTGTCTTGCTGGTACACGACTGAAAACTCGACCAGGGCTTCGAATGTGGGCGGATTGTTTTCGAGCCGGACGATCTCGACCGAAATCGATCCATTGGACTCGTTGCACGCAAAGTAATCCGCGAGCAGCGTGTCGCCGGTGGAGAGGGTCCCGCTCATATCCCGATCGATCACCGATCGCCGGCTGGAGTCGGGGCTCACGCATACTGCGACGGCATTGGAAGAGCCCGCCGGCCCGATGCCGGGGAGGTCGACCATGAATTGCGCGACTTCCGCGGCCTGCGACGCCTGTTCGATCGCGCCGAGGGCCAGATAGGCCGCGTCATCGGCGGTCGCGGCAGTGAGCGGCAGCGGCGGCAACTGGGCCGGCGGGAAATCGCCGAGACCTGCTCGTGGCGGCGGTGGCGGTGGCGGTGGCGGCGGCGGCGGCGGTGGTGACGGTGCCGGAGGCGATGTCGCCTGGGTGGCGCTACTCCCGCCGGAGCCACCGCCTCCGCAGGCCGCCAAAGCGACCGCGACGACGCAAACGATAAATGTTCGGGGTGCCCTCTTCACGGGGGATTACCCTTGGACTGACCGAAATCCGCGCCAGCGTATCAGATAGCCTTGAAAAGGCTGGACATAACGCCTGTCGCCGGGTCACTTCCCCTCGTCGGCGCGATCCCCCAGGCCCTCACGCAGCTGCTTGGGCTTCGAGACCCCGTAACCCTGGGCGTAGTCGACACCGAGACCCTTGAGCATCGTGATGATCTCGGCGTTCTCGGCGAACTCCGCAATCGTCTGCTTGCCCGTGAGATGCCCGATCTCGTTGATAGACCGCACCATCTCGCGGTCGATCGGGTCGTGCAGGATCTCCTTGACGAAGCTGCCGTCGATCTTGAGGAAGTCCACGGGAAAGTGCTTGAGATAGCCGAATGACGACAGGCCGGTGCCGAAGTCGTCGAGAGCGAAGCGGCAGCCGATTTCCTTGAGCGCGTGAATGAAGCGATTGGCCTGCGAATAGCTCGCAATCGCGGCGGTCTCCGTGATCTCGAAGCAGATGAGACGCCCGTCGAGGCCGCTCATCTGGAACTGTTCGATGACGAACGGCAGGAATTTCTCGTCGGCGAGACTCTGGCCTGAAAGGTTGATCGAGCAGAGTGCGAGCCGTTGCCGCTCGTCGGCCTCGGACACGAGCCAGCGCAGCGCATGCGAGATGACCCAGCGGTCGATGCTCGGCGTCAGTCCATAACGTTCCGCGGCGACGATGAAGAGATCCGGCGAGACCAGATTGCCGCTTTCGTCGCGCATGCGGAGCAGGAGCTCGTAGTGCGCGCCGGTCTCGAGCCCCGCCTGGAGCGGCATGATCGTCTGCCGGAACAGCTCGAAGCGGTTCTCCTCGAGCGCATTGCTGATGCGAGCGGCCCACTGCATCTCCTTGCGCCGCTTCATGAGGTCGATGTCGTTTTCCTGGTAGCTGTAGATGCGGTTGCGCCCGGCGTCCTTGGCCGCGGCGCAGGCGCTGTCGGCGGCGGTCAGGAGCGCCGCGACGTCGTCGGTCGCGTTGGTGATCGGCACGACGCCGATGCTGGCGCCGAGCCGGAACGTGCGGTCGTCCCAGCTGAAACGGAACTCGTTGATCACTTCGCGGAGGTTCTCGGCCGTCCGCATGGCCTCGTCCATCGTGCAGCTTTCGAGTAGGACGCCGAATTCGTCGCCGCCGAGACGCGCGAGCGTGTCGCGCCAGCGGATCTTGGACTTGAGCAGCGCCCCGATCTGCTTGAGCAGCTGGTCGCCGGCGCTGTGCCCGCAGGCATCGTTGACGATCTTGAACTGGTCGAGGTCGATGTAAAGCACGGCATAGGACGTTTCGAGCGCGCGCGCGCTCTTGAGCGACCTGCCGAGCCGATTCTCGAACTCCGCGCGATTGACGAGCTCGGTGAGAATGTCGTGGCTCGCCGCATAGCTGAGCCGCCGATTGAGCTCGCGCGACTCCGTCACGTCGTGGAAAACCAGGGCGCCGCCGGTCACCGTGCCCGAGGCGTCGCGGATCGGCGCGGCCGTGCTCTCGATATAGAGCTCATTGCCGTCGCGGCGGATCAACAAGGTCGGACGGACCGACTTGATCGAGCGACTGCGGCGCATGGCAACGAGAACGGGGTTCTCGACTGGCTCACAGGTCTCCTCGTGGAATCCCCGGAAGATCTCGTCGATCGACAGTCCGACGGCGTCATCGAGCTTCCAGCCCGTCAGCCCTTCCGCGACGGGATTCAGGTATTGAACGGTGCCTTCCGCATCCGTCGTTGCCACGCCGTCGCCGATCGATTGCAGCGTGATCTGCGCGCTCTCCTTCTCGCGGAACAGCGCTTCCTCGTAGAGCTTGCGCTCGGTGATGTCGGTTTCGACGCCGACGAGGCGGCGCACGCGCTTGCCGTCGCCAAGACGCGCCTTGATCCGGCTCTGGATCCAGCGCCAGTCGCCGTCGTTGTGCTGCATGCGATGGATGCTCTCGAAGAGCTCCGTCTTGCCCTCGAGATGCTCGCGCAATTCCGCCTGCACCCGCGCCATGTCGTCGGGATGCACGAGCTTCTGCCAGTCCGGCACGTCGTCTGCGCCTTCGAAACCGAGCATGACGCGCCAGCGCGGCGAAAAGAACGTGCGATTCGAGCGGTAGTCGTAGTCCCAGAGTCCATCGTTGGCCGTATTGGTGACGAGCTCATCGCGCTCGCGCACGATGAGGAGGTCTTCCTTGAGGCGGATCCTCTCGAGTCCACTCGCGCAGCTGGCACCGAGCAGCTTCAGGGACAACTGGAGGTCCGCGCCCCATTTGGCGTCCGGAACAGGGCTCATGACACCGAGCAGGCCGCCGACGCGATCGTCGAGATTGAAGCTGACGGCAAGCAACGCGGCGATATCGTGGTCGGCGAAAAATTTCGCATCCCGCGCCTGGCTGGCCGCGGGCGCCCTGGCATTACGAAGCTCGATCAGCCGCAAATGCTTCAGGCGCGAGGCGATCCAGGGCAGCTCAGCGAGCTCGAGGCCGACGAGAACATCGGGATTGCAGGCCGAGAACGGCGATCGGCCGGAATAGACGGTATCGATGCGCTTCGTCTCGGCGTCGATCAAGGCGATGAACGAGCAGTCGACGCCGCTCGCGTTGGTCAAGTCCTTGAGGCCGGCCGCGAGGCGCTCGTCAACTGTGGTTTCGTCGATGCTTTGAAAGTCGACCGCGATCTTGGTGCAGATCAGGTCGAGTCCAGGTTCGCCAGGCCGCGCCGCGGCATGCCGGATCAGCGTCTGAATCGTCGATTCGCCAGCGCCCCCGACGTCCCCCTCTTCAGCCATCCGGGAATTCTTACACCTTTGAGAGTTGGCACACAAGTTATTGAAGAGTCTTCGAAATGCTTGCCGGCGCGCTGCCGGTCGACCGTGTCGTCAACCGTTGCGCGCTCGCGGCGTTGATTGCCGCGACGCTTCATTCAGCGAAGGGAGTAACGAGATGAAAGCGACATCCAGATCGAGGCTTGGGGGCTTCGCACTCCTCACCAGTTTGCTCCTCGGCATCGCCGGCTGTGGCGGTGGTGGTGGCGGCGGCTCCAGCGCTGCCTCGGGCAACTCCCAGGGCTGTGTCCCCGGCAGCGCGACGGCCGCGGCGGAATGCGGCAGCGTGATCGTGTCGCTGACCGATGCCGAAGGCGAGTTCACGAGTTATACGGTCGACGTCCTGTCGATCACGCTCAATCGGGCCGACGGCAGCAGCGTGGAACTCTTGCCTCAGGAGGTCCGCGTCGACTTCGCTCAGTTGACCGACCTCTCCGAGATCATCGGCACAGCCAGCGTCGTACCCGGCGTCTACGTGGGCGGCAGTATTCGCATCGACTACAGCGACGCCGAGATCTACGTCGAAGCGGGCGGCAACATCGTGCCCGTCAACGTTCTCGACTCGGATGGCACGCTGCTCACGGACGGCACCCCCGCGAGCGTCGTCGACCTCGACATCCGGCTGCCGGACACGGATCGCCTCGTCGTGACACGAGGCCGCGCCGCGCTGCTCAGCGTCGACTTCGACCTCGCGGCGTCGCACATCGTCGATACGACGACCAATCCCGCGTCGGCGGTCGCCTCGCCCTACATCGTCGCCGAGGTGCGGCCTGTCGACGAGAAGGAAATCCGCGTGCGCGGCGCGCTCGTCGCCGTTGACGTCAACGCGGGCACCTACGACATCCGCATTCGACCCTGGCATCTCCACAACGGCGACTATGGTGTCTTCACCGTCGCCACGACGGCTGCGACCGAGTTCGAGATCGACGAGACGCCCTATACGGGCGCGGCCGGACTCCGGGCGCTCGCAGCGGAACCCCGCGGCACGATAACCGTCGCTTTCGGCGTCCTGAACCTGGGCGACCATCGCTTCACGGCCGAGATCGTGCATGCCGGCGACAGCGTCGGCGGCGACAGCAATTCTGCCGTGCTCGGCAACATCGTCTCGCGCGCCGGCGACCGGCTCGTGCTCAAAGGCGCCGTCGCCATCCGCCGCGACCGTCGCGCACATTTCCACCGCACCGTAGTCGTCAATATCGGGCCGGATACGAAAGTGACGCGCATCGGCGATCCGAACATGGTATTCGACGAGGACGACCTGTCGGTCGGCCAGCGCGTCGCGATCTTCGGCCAGTTCGTCAATCCTGCCGTCGACAATTCGAATCCTTCGGGGCCGGACGTCGCCCTGATTCTCGACGCGACGCAAGGGCATGCGCGCATGCTCGTGACGCATCTGCTCGGCCGTGTGACTCAGGTCAACCCCGGGCAGATCAATGTCGAGCTCAGGGCGATCGATCGGCTCGGCGTCGCCATGTTCGACTTTACCGGCACGGGACGCACGCGGCTGCTCGATGCCGACCCAGCCAACTACGAGATCGCAACCGCGACGCTGCCTCTCTCCGCCGTCGAGCACGACCGTCCGGTGCGCGTGCTCGGTTTCGTGACGGCATTCGGCGAGGCGCCGCCCGATTTCACGGGGCGCACGATCGTCGGTCCGCGCGACTTGCCCGCCGCGCTCGGTGTCGGTTGGGGTGAGTCAGGCACGACGGCGCCCTTCTCGGTCATGACCTCGACGAGCCTCGTGGTCGATCTGACAAACCCCGCCATCGGCGAACGGCATCACATGCTCCTCGGCAAGGAGGTCGTCGATCTCTTCGACTTGCCCTTCTCGCCGAGCATCGAGGAAAGCGGCCCGCCGCGCGTCTACGGCATCTGGGAGCCCGGACATGTCGAGCTCTTCAAGAATTTCCCCGACTTCGTCAGGGAACTGACACTGCGACTCGGCGGCGGGGACCGCGCACTCAATCTCGCGGCCTACGGGCACTACACCGAAATCGGCAATCGCCTGGCTGCCGAGAAGATCGTCGTGCAGCTGCAGCCGGCTGGGAATCCCTAACGCTTCGAGCGCAACTCGCGGCTGCGTGCCGCGGCGGCGCCAACGGCGTCGCGCAGAAGATTGCGGAACGCGTCGCGCCCGAGCAGCACCGATAGCGCTGCTTCGGTCGTCCCCTTCGGGCTCGTGACCTGGCGGCGCAACGTAGCCGCGTCGGCGGATGATTGTCGGGCATAGGCCCCCGCTCCGCTGACAGTCGCCGTCGCCAGCCGCTTGGCCAGCCCGGGCTCGAGCCCGGCCGCTATGCCCGCGTCCGTCAATGCTTCGATCAGCAGAAACACGTAGGCGGGTCCCGATCCGGAAACTGCGGTCACGGCGTCCATGTCGGCCTCGTCGTCGAGCCATTCCACGGCGCCAACGGCCTGCATCAACATGTTCGCCATCGCGCGATCAGCCGGCCCGACGTGCGCGCCGGCGCAGAGCCCGGTCATGCCCTGGCCGATGGCTGCCGGTGTATTCGGCATCGCGCGCACTATGGCCCGATCCTCACCCACGACAGCCCCGATTTCGCCGGTACTGCGCCCGGCCGCGATCGATAGATACAGGAGTGCCCTGGGCAGCGCTCTCAGCACCGCGTCCAGTTCTCCCGGCTTGACCGCAAGCACGGCGACGTCGACGGGCGCCAAAACTTCCTGCGGCAGAGCGACAGCGTCGAATCCGAGCGCTAGCGCCTGCTCGCGCGCCGAGGAGTCGGGGTCGACAACCGTGATCGAGCTTGCGTCGATGCCCGCGGCTATCCATCCCTTCGCGAGCGCCCGACCCATGTTGCCGAATCCCGCGAGCACGATTTGCCGCGTCATAAACCTCACCCAAAGCCCGGGGGCACGCTAGCCCTTTCGTCCCATGCGCGCAACCCGCGGAACCGAACCCGCGTTCCCATCGATATCCGTTATCATCCGCGACCGCAATGGCAAGAGATGTCTATATCATCGGTGTCGGGCAGACGCCCGTGACCCGGGACGGAGCGACGCCCGGCCGCGACCTGGCGGCGAGCGCCGTCCGGCAGGCGCTCGCCAATGCCGGGATCGATGACGACGCCGTCGACGTGCTCTTCGTGGGCAACATGACGGGCGCCGTGCTCGATCACCAGCAGCAGATGGGCGGCCTCGTCGCAGACTATGCAGGGCTTGCGGGCATCGAGGCGGTCAGCGTCGAAGCCGCCTGCGCCTCGGGCGCAGCAGCCGCACGCCTGGGCTACCTGACGGTTGCCGGCGGAATGCAGGACGTCGCCGTCATCTGTGGCATCGAGCGCATGACGCATCGCGATCGCGATGCGGTCACGGGAGCGCTCGCGATGGCATCGGACTGGGAACTCGAAGGCAGTCGTGGCGAATCCTTCCTGTCGCTCAACGCCCGACTCATGCGGCTCTATATCGACACTTACCGCAAAAGCGCCGAGGACTTCGCTGCGTTTGCACTGACGGCGCATTCGAATGCGATGACGAATCCGAACGCGGTGTTCCACAAGGAGATCTGTGTCGAAGACTATCTCCACTCGAGGCTCGTTATCGATCCCGTGCGCCTCTATGACGTTTCGCCGACCTGCAACGGAGCTGCGGCGATCGTCATCGCCGCGGGCGACGCAGCCAAGTCGGTGATGAACGGCAAGCCGCGGATCCGCATCGCGGCATCGTCAGCCGCTACGGCCCCGGTCGCGCTCGAGCGTCGTGCGGACGTGCTCGGCCTCGACGCCGTGCGCGTCTCCACGGAGGCCGCACTCGATATGGCCGGCCTCAGCCGACGCAACATCGACCTCTTCGAGCTCCACGATGCCTACACGATCATGAGCGTGCTCTGCCTCGAGTCGGCCGGATTCTCGCCCCGCGGCGCAGCCACCGAGTTCGCACGCGACGGACGCATCGCGCTCGATGGCGACCTGCCGATTTCCACGATGGGCGGCCTCAAGGCACGCGGACATCCGGTCGGCGCGACAGGCGTCTATCAATTCGTCGAGGGCTTTTTGCAGCTCGCCGGACGCGCCGGCAACAATCAGGTTGCCGACGCCGGTACCGCGTTGCTGCAGAACATCGGCGGCACCGGGTCAACAGTGGTCAATCACATCCTGCAGCGCGACGGCTGAGCCGCCGCCCGCTCAGAGAAAGAACCGCCGCAAAGGATCGATCGAGCGGATCGCGATCAGGCTCGAACGCGGCTGCGCGTCACCGCCGTCGGGCCAGTGGCTGTTCGGCTCCTCGATCGAGCTGCCGCTGCCGGGATGCTGCACATTGATGAACAGCGTCTCCCCATCCGGCGAGAATGTGGCTCCCGAGATCTCGGCCCCGACGGGACCGCTCATGAATTGCCGCACGAGCCCGCGATCCAGGCCCTCGGTTGGACAGACGAAACAGCCGTTGTTGTTGTTGTCGGGCTGCGTGCCGTCGGTGACGATCCAGAGATTGCCCGCGGGATCGAAGCCGAGATTGTCGGGATTCGCAAATGCCGACAGGCCCGTCGAGTCGGAACGTCCGGCGTAGTAGGCGACGGCGGGCGCGAGCCGACCTGCGATCACTCTCGACGCGAGCCCCTCCTCGGCCGGGTCGCCGGCGAGCAGGAAGACTTCCCAGCGGAACGTCAGCGCCGCAGCGTCGTCGCCGGCTTCGACGAACTCGAGGATATGCCCGTATGGATTCGGGCCGCGCGGATTCGCGGCATCGGGCGCCGGAAAGGCGGGAGCCTCTGGCGCAGGCGGAGCGGCGGCTGCGGCAGTGCCGGCCGCTGCCGGCGCGGGCGCGGCTGGCGTCGGCGTGACGGCGGCGGCGGGAGCTGCCTCGGCCGATGCCGCAGCGGCGGGGGCCGGTGCGGCCAGTGCCTGGGCCGGACCCGGCGGCAACCTCAAGCCTCGCTGCGTCCCCTGCGTGCAGGCGAGATAGACGCGGCCGTTCCGCGGATGTACGGCAACATCCTCGGGACGGTCGAGCGGCGTTGCGCCGACGAGATCGGCAGCTTCGCGGCAACGCATCACGATGTCGGCCTGAGAGGAAAAGTCATTGTCCTCGCTGAGCTCCGGTCGCGAGCCATGGACCAGCGGCAACCACTCTCCGCTGCCGTCATCGTTGAGCCTGGCGACGTACAGCGTGCCGGTATCGAGCAGGGTGTCCGTACCTTCCGGGCTCGCGGGGTCGTAGCTTCGGTCGCCGACGAACTTGTAGAAATACTCGAATCCGGAGTCATCTCCCATGTAGACGACGGGCCGCCGCTCCGAGCTGAGCACGGTCATCGCTCCCTCGTGGCGAAACTTGCCGAGCGCCGTGCGTTTGCGAATCGGACGCTCGGGATTCATCGGATCGAGCTCGACGATCCAGCCGAACTTCATCGATTCGCTCGGGTGTTTGGCGTGATCGAAGCGCTCGTCGACGAGTTCCCAGCGGAACAGGCTGGCCCCGCGCCGCAAAGTGAAGCGTTCGTTGGCGCGCAGCAGCAGTGGATCCCATTCGGCATTGGCGCCATTACCGAAGAAGTCGTTGGTGTTCTCCTCGGCGGTCAGATAGGTGCCCCAGGGAGTTTCGTTCGCCGCACAGTTGCCGAAAGTTCCGAGACAACGCCCAACTTCGGTCTCGCTGCCGCCGAGCCAGGGATGGTGGGCCGCCGGCCCCGCCATCTCCATCGGCGTATTCGCGGTGATGCGCCGGTTCAGCGGAGAATCGGCGACAAAGCGCCAGCGGCCGTCGACGCGCTCGAACTCGAGCACGCAGAGGCCCACGGCGGACTGCATGACGGCGACAAGCTCGGGATTCTGCTGCACGAATTCGGCGGTGCGCCGCTCGCGCCCGGCGGCCGACCAGCCCGCGAACATGCGCGCTGGCTCCGGCAGCTCGTGGTTGATGCAGATGACAATGCGATCGTCGCTGACTCGAAACACGCCCATGCCGTCGCAGTTCGTGCCGAAGCACTGCGCCTGCGCAACGGCAGCACCTGGTGCCAGCAGGCTCCCGGTCGAGATGCCGTCGAGCGGCAGCGCCGTCGATCCGGGCACGACGGGATCGCCCCAACGAATGAGCACGTCGGCCGCGAAGCCCTCGGGAACGATGACGCGATCCTCCGCGGACGCCGCGATCGTCGCAAATACCGACGGAGTTGACTGTCCCGGCACTGCGGCCGGCGCTTCTCCGCCTTCGCAACCGACAAGGCTCGCAGTTGCGAGCGCGCCGCCGCCCGCGAGCAGCTCACGACGGCTCCAACGCCGCCGCATGAGCTCGAGCAACGCGCCGCCGTCCGCTTTGTCCACGATCGTTCGCTCCTTGTCTTGCGCGCGGAAATGATAGCCTATCGGCGCAGCGAAACCGGCAGTGCCCGAAAGGACGATCGACCATGCCAGCACCCCAAGCCGAATCCGGCATCGAGATGGACAGCGCCAACCTTTACGTTGAGGAAAGTTTCACCGACCGACGCGTGGGCAATCTGCAGGTACTGCGCCCCGTGAAGAAAGATGGCAGCCCGGACTCCTCCCGCCCCGTGCTATACCTGGGCCAGACCCAGGTGCTGACGCCGGCGGGAGCCTTGCCGCTGAGTTTCGAGATCGAAGCCACATCGCTCGATGAGGCCGTCTCCAAGTTCGGCAAGCAGGCGCAACTGGCGCTCAACGACACCCTGCGCCGGCTCGAGGAACTGCGCCGCGAGCAGGCGTCATCGCTGATCGTTCCGGGCGGTGGCGGCATGCCGGGCTCGCGCGGCGGCCGCGGCGGCCTCCAGATCCCCTGATCGCAGGCTCTCAGGCGAGCCTGACGAGGAAATCCCCGACGGGGCGCCGCTGCTGCGGCGCGATGACCGCCGGCCGGCCGTACCAGAAGTAGCCCACGATTGTTTCCGCCGCTGCGTCGATGCCGAGCGCGTCGTAGAAACGCGACTGCCGGGTGATCCCGCCCGTGGTCCATTTGACCCCGATGCGGCGCTGCCAGAGATAGAGCATGAGATTCTGTACGGCACAGCAGCAGGCGGCGTAATTCTCGCGATCGATATTGACGTCAGCATGCTTCGCGCTCGTCACGACGAAATGGCCCGGAATGCCGGCAAGCCGCTTGCGTCTCGCGATACCGGCCGCTTCGCCCTTCGTCTCGGCCTCGAAGCCCGCCCAGCAGTCGGCCACGCGCGCCAGTGTCGACGGGCCGATCAGGTAGAAGCGCCACGGCTCCGTAAGCTTGTGATTCGGAGCCCAGCGCGCGAGCTCGATCGCATCGAGCACAGGCTCGACGCCGACCGGCTCCGGCTCGAACAGATTGATCGTGCGGCGGCCGCGGATCAGCTCGGCAATGGCGAGCACGGCCGGCTCGTCGGCACTCACGATCGTCTCCGACATGCGCTCAACGCACTCCGTTCAGCCGCAACAAACGGACATTGCCGCCGTCCGCGAAGGTCGTCCAGGCGACGATGTAGTCCCCTCCCGCGGCGATCAGCTGCGGCACATCGCCGGCCATGCCAAGGTCCTCGTGCGCGACCACGATCGGCTCGCCGACGCTGTCGTCGCGCTCGAAGCGACGCAGCATCAGGTCGATGCCTCCCAGGCTGCCGCGCCGCCACCAGCTCACGAGAGCGCGGCCGTCGGCGTCGAGCACTATCGCGGGCTGGCCGAGCGCGCGGCCGACATCCACGTCGACAGCGGCACGAAAGCTGGCGCCTGCATCTACGGACCGTGCAAAGCGCACGCGGCTCGTGTTCGACGCCGCCGTGAACCCGGCGGCACCGACGGCGTCGTCGCGCGCGGCGACGACGGGCCCATTGACGGGGCAGCCCTCGATGAACCAGCCCTCGTTGCCGAGATTGACGGGCTCCGACCAGCCGCCGCCGACGTGGCGCCGCACGACGACGTCGCGAATCTCTTCTTCGGTGCGGTCGCGATAAATCACGATCGGGCCGGCCGACGTCAGCGCGACGTCGGGCTGGCAGCAATCGCAAACCAGGCTGTCGACGATCTCGCGGCCGGCGATGGCACCGTCCCTGTCGAACGTTGCCAGGCGCAGGTTCGTGCCGGGCAAGGGTCCGCTGCCGTCGAGCGACGCGGTCGCGAGCTCGCGGCCGTCGAGCCAGAAGGCGCCGAAGCGCTCGTCCCAGGCGATGACGCTGACGAAGCCATGCTCGGCCTCGGCATTGTCCTCGTTGAGTTGCCCGGCGTCGGACCAGCTCGCACCTCCATCGCGCGATATCGCCATCGCGACGTCGTAGGCAGAACTTTCAGGCCGCTTGCGCAACCAGTGCGCAAACCAGAGATCCGGCGCTATCGGCGTCACCGCCGGAAAATCTGCCCAGCTGACGAGCATGCGCTCGTTGCGCACGATCTCGCGCGGTTCCTCGAATGCTTCGCCCTCGAATCGGGCGTAGCGCAGCACGCCGCCCCGGCCTTCGGGCTCGATCCAGCTCAAGAGCGGCATTCCATCGAGGTCGCTCGTCAGGCGCGGTTCCGCACTGCCCGCCGCACCGGGAAAGGCCAAGGCTTCGAATGCGGACTCACGGTCGCAACCGGCTGCCAGCGCCACGCTGGCGAGCAGCGCCGCGACAGCCACACGGCCGTGTGTCGACGCGCCGCTCATGCCGTCGCGCCGGCGCGAGCAATGCGGTAGATGAACGCCGGCGGCATGTTGAGCGCGATGAAGCCGATGCATTTCGCGACGAGGCCCTGGCGCTCCAGGTCGCGCCGCCCGACGGGACAACGCCCTCCGTAAGTGAACTGAATCAGCGCACCGCGCTCCCGCAGCAGCCCGAAGCACTGTTCGAGCAGGCGCTCCTTCTGCTCGCGCGAAAACAGCACGAGCGGCAGTCCGCTGACGACGTAGTCGATCGTCCCGTGCAATGACACCAGGCCCTCCTGCGACTCGGTCGCATCGCCGCGGAGCACCGTCACGGACGGATGCTCGCGTTCGAGATGGCCGGCAAAGCCTTCGCAACGCTCGACGAGCACGAGATCGCGAGGCCGAACGCCGCGCGCCAGAATCTCGCGCGTCACGATGCCGGTACCGGGGCCGAGCTCGACGACGCGATGCCCCGGCGCGAGCTCGCGCGACATCGAGCGTGCGAGCGACCGGCCGCTTGGCACGACGGCGCCGACTGCCAGCGGATCATTGAGCCAGCTGCGCAGGAACCGGCCGTACTCGGCCGGAGCGGCGCGCTGCCTTTCGGTCATCGCTTACAGAGCCTGCAACTGCACATTACGGAATCGGACGGTCCCGGTACCGAACTGCAGTGCGATATGCCCTTCGGCGAGCTTGGAGTCCTCGATGTCGATCATCTTCTTGTCGTTGAGCGTGACTTCGAGGTGCGCGCCTTCGGCCTTGATCTCGAACCGGTTCCACTGCCCGCCCGTGTAGACGAACTGCTGCGGCTCGGCGAGATTGACGATGCCGCCCGTGCGATAGGTCTGGTCGGGCCGCGTATCGTAGATATTGACCTCGTAGCACGACGCTTCGTCGATCGCCGTGGCATCCTGGCAACGCAGGAAGACACCGCTATTGGCTTCGGTGTTGACCCAGAACTCGAGCTCGAGCTCGAAGTTCGCATAGCGTCCCGTGCTGACGAGCCAGCTGTTGGCGGTGCTCTGATCGGCGGTGGCGGTGCCGTCCTCGAGCCGCCAGTTGGCATCGCCGACGATTGTCCAGAAGTCGAGGCTCGTCCCGTCGAGCAATAGCATCCGACCTTCCTCGTCTACGGGCGGTGTCGGCGCCCCGCAGCCGTGGAGCAGCGCCAAGGCAGCAGTCGCCAGCGCCAACCGTGCCGGACGTGACGCGGACCTATTAGAAGGAATGAATGCCTTGTGCATTGAGTCGCCCCCGAGGAAATTCGGGCCAGTATAGCGAACCCGCAACGCATTGGTTCGGGGTCGTCTCTGCCCTAAGCTATGCGGCAAGGCGCCCGTGGGGGCCGCCCGGAAAACCAAAAGGAACCACAATGAGAACGAATGCTCTGGGGCTCGCTGCGATTGCCCTGACCTCGCTTGGACTTGCTTCCGTCGCCGTGGCCGACGACGCCGACGTGCTGCGCGAGGCCAGCGACCGCGCTGAAATCGAGGCGCTGATGTGGCGCTATACGCGCGCGCTCGATACCGGCAATGGTGAAGCCTACGCGGCTACCTACACCGAGGACGGCCAGTTCGGCACGGGCCCGAACGCCACCAAGGGCCGCGAGGCGCTGAGGGCGCTGGCCGGCGGCACGGGCGCAGCTCCGGCAGGCGGCGCGCCGCGGCCGCAGCTCTATCACATGACCGCGAATCACTACATCGAGTTCATCGACGCCGATCATGCGCGCATCCACGCGTACTACATCACTACGTCAGGTGCGCCGCCGCTGACAACCGGCGCCGACGCCCCCGCCGGTCAGCCGGCTGGACCGCGCGTCGTCGCCGTCGGCCGCAGCATCGACACGCTCGTCCGCACGAGTGAGGGCTGGAGAATCCAGATCCGCGACGTTCAGCCCCAGGACTGAACGCAGCTCTCATTTGAATCAGGGCCCGGCGCGCCTCAGACGACGAGCGCGCCGGGTCCGGTCGCGGGCTTGCTCAGCCCGCGAGGCACTCGCTGCCGAGATAGCCGCCGCCGCCGCAGTAGGTCACGTCCTGCAACTGCAGCAGGATGCCGTCGGGGTCCGTGAAGTAGAGTTCGGGCGTGCCGCCTTCGGCGCCGCCCCTGGCCGGCATGCGCAGGCTCACGTAGTGAATCTTCGGTCCGGTCTGCGGCTGGCTGTCGCGCGCCTCGAGGCCGCATTCCGTCAGCGTCGCGCGCACTCGCTCGACGTCGAAGTCGCGCATATTGAATGAGCCGTGGTGAATGCTCGCCCCGGCCGCTGCGCCGCCGCGCCCTCCTCCGCCCGCATACATGACGAACTGGCGACCGTCGCCGATTCCGGTGACGGGCGATTGCGGACCCTGATAGGCCTGCACGGTGAGGCCGAAGGTCTCCTGGTAGAAGAGGTTCGCGCCGGCGCCGTCGGTGCCAAACACCGTGAAATGATTGAGGTCGTCGAGCCGGATCCGCCCTTCGGGCGCGGCCTCGGGCCTGGCGCAACGCTCGCCGTTCGGGCCTGCGCCGCCGCAGTAGTCCGCGTGGCTCAACTGCACGATCAAGCCCGCCTCGTCGGCGAAATAAAGTTCCTCGGTGTCGCCGCGCTGCCTTGTCCAGGTCTCGAGGCGATGCGCGCTGCCCGCGTCAGTCTCAGGCGGGGCCACGACGCGCGTGAAGCCGACGTCGACGAGCGCGTTCTGCATGCGCTCCGCGGCGAAATCCTCGACGGCGTAGCCGATATGCGTGATCGCCGGCGCCTCGCCGGCGCCGACCGCGCGCAACGACATGAACTGCGGTCCGTCGCCGACGCGCAAGCACACCCGATCCGCGTCGCGCGCCTGCACCGGCATGCCGAACAGGCCCTGGTAGAAATCGATGGACTGCGCGGGATCGGAGACACGAATGCCGAAGCTGTTGAGCCGCAGCAGGCGAATACCGGAGGGCTCGGCCGCGACGGCCCGCGCGAGCGGCAGCGCCGACAGGCCGGCGAGCACAGACCGCCGTGACAACAGCATTCTTGAGATTTGATGGTTGTCGTTCGGCTGCATGACTCTCCCCCCACGCTTGAAACAGCGGGTCTCATCGGACAGATTAGCGTCTGGCCTTGCCGCAGACAAAGTGCTGCGAGCGAGACCGGGGGAAATGATGCCGACGACGGTTCGTGAGACCAGCAGCAGATCGCCAGCCAGGGCCTGGATCCTGCTGGTCGCAAGTGCATGGCTGGCGTCGCCCGCGCAGGCGCAGGAAGCCGGCGAAGAGTTGCACTGGCTCGTCGAGCGCGGCGAGACCGCAGGAGTAAAGGCGCTGCTCGAGCAGGGCGCCGACGCGACGCGCGCCAACCGGCTCGGTGTAACTCCACTCTATCTGGCGGCCGCCAATGGCGATGCCGGAATCATCGAGCTCCTGCTCAAGGCGGGGGCTGATCCCAACTCCCGCGACACGGTCGGCGAGACCATGCTGATGGCCGCGGTTGGCAGCGGCGAGATCGGGGCCGTCACCGCGCTGCTGGCGCACGGCGCTGAAGTCGATGCCCGCGAGTCGGCCTACGAGCAGACCGCATTGATGTTTGCGGCGCGCGGCGGTGTCGAGCCGATCGTTGCTGCCCTGCTCGCCGCCGGTGCCGAGGTCGACGCGCGCACGCGCATCGGCAACGAGCCGCGCTGGGTCCTGCCGAACTCGCGCGCGGGCTTCGGCTTCGGCAAGGGCATCATCCGCGGTGGTTTGCCCGAAGATCGTGGCATGCGACCGTTCCGTGGCGGCGGCCTGACTCCCCTGTTGTATGCGGCGCGCGAGGGCCATACGGCGACCGTCGCAAGCCTTCTCGATGCCGGCGCCGCCATCGACGGCGTCGAGGCCAACGACATTACGCCTCTGCTCATGGCGATCGCCAACGACCGCATGGCGACGGCGACCTTGCTCATCGAGCGTGGGGCCGCAATCGATCGGCAGGACTGGTACGGACGCAGCCCCCTGTGGGAAGCCGTCAACGTTCGCAACCTTTACCTGCACAACCAGACATTCGAGCACTTCGCCGACCGCGAAGGCGCACTCGGCGTCGCCCGCCTGCTGCTCGAGCGCGGCGCCAATCCCAACCCGCGCACGAAAGAGTCGCCGCCGGTGCGCAACCAGCTGCTCGCGACGACAGGCACTCTCGAATGGGTGGACTTCACGGGACAGACGCCCTTCCTGTCGGCCGCGCTCGCGGGCGATGTCACCGTCATGCGCTTGCTGCTCGAGCACGGCGCAGACCCGCTGATCGGCACGGTCCACGGCACGACGCCGCTCATGGCCGCAGCGGGTGTCAACTGGGTCGTCTCACAGACCTACACGGAGGGACCGGACGAACTCCTCGCCGCCGTCAAGCTCTGTCACGAGCTCGGCATGGACGTCAACGCCGTGAACTCGATGGGCATCACGGCCGTCATGGGTGCGGCAAATCGCGGCTCGGACGACATCATCGAGTATCTGGTTGCCAACGGCGCTCGGCTCGACGTCGTCGACGACGAGGGTCGCTCGCCGCTCGACTGGGCCAGGGGCGTCTTCCTCGCGACGCACCCGGCCGAGCCGAAGCCGAGCTCAATCGCGCTGATCGAGCGCCTCATGGCGGACTGACGCTCGGATGCCAGGCCGTCGTCCTGCTTTCCGTTCGCCAGCGGTGATTGTCGCCGGCATCGCCATTGCCGTCGGCGCCGGATTCTGGGCGTGGCAGGCCAACTGGAGCCCCGGGGCTCGCGCCGAGCAATCGCTGGCGCTGATCGGGCGCTACTGCCTCGACTGCCATAACGACGCCGATCGCGCCGGGGATCTCGTCCTCGACGGCCGCGACCCGGCCGCGATCGGCGACGAAGCCGAGGTCTGGGAGCGCGTCGTCCGCAAGCTCAACACGGGCATGATGCCGCCGGCCGGCGAGCGGAGACCTCCGCGCGCCGATCTCGACGGGCTCGCGGCGCTGCTCGAGTCGCGACTCGACCTTGCGGCCGAAGGCCGACCGCTGCAGAGTCCCGCGGCGCTGCGGCGCCTGAACCGGACGGAGTATGCGAACGCCGTCCGCGATCTGCTCGATCTGTCGATCGACGCCAATGCACTCCTGCCCCTCGACGATTCGAGCGAAGGTTTCGACAACATCGCGATGGCGCTCGGCACGTCGCCCTCGCTCGCCGAAGCCTATGTGGCTGCGGCCATGAAGTTGAGCCGCGCCGCGATCGGCGATCGCACGGCGCAGCAGACCCAGGTTGCCTACAACCTGCCTGAAGGCCTGAAGCAGGACCGGCATCTCGAGGGACTGCCGCTCGGCACGCACGGCGGTATCCGCTTCGAGCATCAGTTTCCGCTCGATGCGGAGTACGAATTTCGCTTTGGCCGCGGTTTCGGCGGCGGCGGCCAGACCGACTTCACGATCGACGGCACACCCGTGAGCGCGGGTCGGGGCGGCACCATCCGCATGCCCGTCAGCGCGGGCCCGCATACGATCACCGTCGCCTCGGTCGAAACGCGCCGCGCAGCCGGCGTCGACGACGTCTATTCGGCACCGGCCCCCACGGGCGGCATCCGCGGCGTCGAGATCGACGGCCCGCTAAACCCGACGGGCGTCGGCAACACGCCGAGTCGTCGCCGCCTGCTCATATGCCTGCCCGAGGTGCCGGCCGAGGAACCGGCGTGCGCGAGTGAAATTGTCGCGACGGTTGCCACACGCGCCTTCCGTCGCCCGCTGGATGCCGAGGACCTGCCTGAGCTCATGCGGTTTTACGAGCAAGGCCGCACGAGCGGCACGTTCGAGGACGGGATCCAGCAGGCGCTCGCGCGAATCCTCGTCGATCCGCGATTCCTCTATCGGCTCGAGAACGATCCGCCCGGGCTCGCGCCCGGGACGGCGCACCCCGTCGACGCCTATGAGCTCGCCACGCGCCTCTCGTTCTTCCTCTGGAGCACCATTCCCGACGACGCCCTGCTCGCGGCGGCCGCGGGCGGACAGCTGCGAGAGCCTGCAGCGCTGGCCGCCGAAGTCGAGCGCATGCTCGCCGATCCGAAGTCCGAGGCGCTCGTCCACAACTTCGCCGCGCAATGGCTGCGGCTGCGCGAGCTCGAATCGGTCACTCCCGATGCCGACGCTTTCGATGAAAACCTGCGCGCAGCAATGGCCCGGGAGAGCGAGCTCCTGCTTTCCACCGTCCTGCGCGAGGACCTGAGCGTGCTCAGGCTCCTCGACGCGAATTTCACTTTCGTCGACGAGCGCCTCGCCACGCATTACGGCATCGATGGCATCCGCGGGAGCCACTTCCGGCGCATTGAGCTGCCCGACGACAGCCCGCGGCGCGGCCTGCTCGGTCAGGGCAGCATCCTGACGCTGACCTCGGTGACGAACCGCACGTCGCCGGTGATCCGCGGCGCCTGGGTGCTCGAGACCCTGCAAGGCTCGCCGGCGCCCGTGCCGCCGCCGAATGTCGAGACGACGCTCGCCGGCGACGACGGCAGCGCCGTCGCGGACACGGTCCGCGAGCGCCTCGAGGCGCATCGCGCCGATCCCGTCTGCGCGTCCTGCCACGCGATCATGGACCCGCTCGGCTTCACGCTCGAGAATTTCGACCTCATCGGCGCCTGGCGCGACACGGACGGCGGCCAGGCCATCGATACGACCGCCGTGCTCACCGACGGCACGCCGGTCGACGGTCCCGAGGCCCTGCGGGCAGCCCTGCTCGAGCGCTCCGGGGCCTTCGTCACGACGACGACGGAAAAGCTCATGACTTATGCTCTCGGGCGGCGACTCGAGCACTACGATATGCCCGCGATTCGCGCTATCGTCAGGGGCGCGGCGGGGGACGATTACCGCTTCTCCTCGCTCGTCCAGGGCATCGTAGCCAGCGATGCCTTTCGAATGCGCGTAACGGCGGAGGTCGAATGATGCGATTTCTTACCGGCAAGCATCTCTCGCGACGCACCCTGCTCCAGGGCGCCGGTGCCGCGCTCGCCTTGCCGCTGCTCGACTCGATGTATCCGGCGGGCCGCGCTTTCGCGCAGAGCGCGTCACGGCCCGTCGTCCGCGCCGGCTTCATCTATTTTCCACACGGCGCGACGATGGCTCGTTGGACTCCCGAAGGCACGGGCCGCGATTTCGCACTCTCCGAGATCCTCGCCCCGCTCGAGCCGCTGAAGGCAAAGCTCAACGTCATCAGCGACCTTACTCACCCGATGGCTTACGGCCCCGGTGGCGCGACGGCGCATCACAACCGGTCGTCGGCCGTCTTCCTGAGCGGTGCAATGGCGCATTCGGGCGCCGAAGCCCGGCTCGGCATCACCGCCGACCAGGTCATTGCGGCCGCGGTCGGCCAGGACACTCCACTGCCCTCGCTCGAACTCTCGATCAACGAGGGCAGCCTGAGTTGCGGCGATGGCTTGAGCTGCGCCTACCGCAACACGATCTCCTGGCAGAACGAAACCTCGCCGCTGCCGATGGAGCGCAATCCCCAGGTAGTGTTCGAGCGGCTCTTCGGCGACGGCAGCACGAACGCGGAGCGCGCGGCGCGCCGCGCCCAGGCGCGGAGCCTGCTCGACGCCGTCGGCGATCAGATCCACGCGCTCGAAACGCAGCTGCCGGCCGGCGACCGCGAGCGGCTCGAACGCTTCCTCACGGACCTGCGCGAGATCGAGCGGCGCATCGAGAAATCCGATGCGCGCTCGTCGGAGGCGCTGGACATCCCGCCGAG
>Ga0315912_10000345_pt1 | contig 93674 bp, 79 predicted proteins | sample VfabasoilMG_FD_204469 | JGI IMG/M metagenome (GOLD analysis project Ga0315912, IMG submission 204469) | Garden soil microbial communities collected in Santa Monica, California, United States - V. faba soil | ecosystem: Environmental > Terrestrial > Soil > Garden | place: USA: California... | reverse complement strand
CGTTGGCCGAGCCGTTCGCACCGCCCGGGCTCATCTCGAAGGTGCCGCCGAGGGCGCCCGAGGTCGGCCAGATGTCCGAACCGCCGTTGTCCTTGGTGTCGAGGAACGTGTACCAGTACCCGCCGCGGCCCTGGATGAAGTTCGTCTTGTTGGCCGACTCGCCGTCGGAGATCATCCCGACTTCCTTGGGGCACGCCCGTCCTTCGGGCGAGTCGTGGGTCGATGCCGCAGTCGGATCCACGCGCTTCCTGCAAGCACCCGTCGTCAAGGCGAGGGCACAGAGCCCGGTCGCCGCCGTCAGCCAAAGAATCGTTCGCTTCATGATCATCACCTAGGTTTCTCGGAGAGGTCCCCGTGCCCATGGCCGGAGGGCCCTGGTTGGATCGCGCTTTTTTTCGGTACCGATCGGGGGTCCGGGCGCGGCCGGGCGGCGGCATGTTGGTCCGGCCGGGCAAGCGCTGTCAATCGAGATTGCGGAACCGGTCCCAGGTACGGCCGGGCTGGCGCCAGGTGGAGCCCCGGCTAGACTCCGCGGCCGGAGACCTTAGATGAGAATCCGCCACTTACTTGGGGGCTGGCCGCTAATCCTGTCCTGCGCGTTCGGGCTCTCGTTCGCGGGCTGTGCGGCAGCTCCGGTCGAGGAGCCCGACGACGCCGCGTCGGGGGCGAGCGGTGGAGCGGGCGGAGCGGGCGGAAGCGGAAGCGGCAACGGCGGAACGGGCGGGACGACGCCCGGCACCGGTGGCGCCACCGTGGGCGGCTCGACGGGCACCGGCGCGTCAGGCGGCGTCGGGGGGACGGGCGGCAGCACGTCCGTCATCACCGCGGGCGTCCTCAACAGCACCGGCGGCACCATGGCCGCGTCGCTCTGCGGGCAGACGACGGGCGCCGCCGCTGACAAGCTGGTCGACGACCTCGAGGACGGGGACAACACGATCGGCAACGGCGTCGGGGCGGTCATTCCGGCGACGCGCGTCGGCTACTGGTTCACCTACAACTCGAACACCTCGAGCTGCACGCCGCTCAACATGGCTGCAGGGAGCTGCCCGTGCCGGCAATCGCCGCCGCCCGATCCGGGCGGCCTCATTCCCTTCCCCCCGGCGGCGAACCCGGGCAACGGCAGCTTGTTCGCCGCTCACACGAGCGGCACGGCGTGCACGGAGTGGGGCGCCGGCATGGGCGTCGATTTCAACAACTGCAACTCGAAGTCGAACGCGTACAACGTCGCCGCCTACACCGGCATCTCGTTTTCCTACAAGAGCAACCAGCCCATCCGCGTGCTGGTCGCTACCGTGCCGAACTTGCCGATGCCCGACGGGCAGTGCAACGGCACCGATTGCCACAACCATCACGGCAAGAACTTCGCGGCCTCGACCAGCTGGGCGACCGCCCAGATCACCTGGGCCGAACTCCAGGGCAGCCAGCAGATCGGCAACCCGCCTGCGAATCCCCAGACGTACGGGCAGATGCGCGCTTTCGATCCGGCGCAAGTCCTGAACCTGAGCTTTCAGGTCGATTCCGCGGGCGGCGCGAACTTCGACTTCTGGGTCGACAACGTGACGTTCCTTTGAGTGGCGCCGTCTAAAACAGTCCGTAGGAGGCGCCGACGTTCAGTGAGAAGCCGGTGGCGACGGCGGGGAGCCCGATCATGAACCGGAGCTCCGCGTTGATCATGATGTCGCCGATCGCGTAGGAGGCGCCGCCGCCGGGCGCCACGAACATGATGCCGGTGCGCCGCCAGGCGTGGAGTCGGCTCACGTCCTTCGCGGTGTACGCGGCTTGATCATCGTAGAAATCGACGGCGACGACACCGTCCACTTCGCCGACGCCAAGGCCTAGCGAGCCGAAGGGGCGAAACCCCGGTGTCTCGAACGGGCGCTGGCCGAGGAAGTAGTACGCGCCCCGCGCTTCGAGGTGAAGCGGCAACGAGTTCGATACGCCTTCGGCGTTCGGGGCCAACCGAAACGCGTAACCGACACGCCCGCCGACGAGCAGGCGATCGATGAAGAGGCGGTCGTAGCCGGCGATCAGTCGTGTCGTTGCCAGACCAAAGCCGCCGTTCACCTGATTGCCGCCACCGGAGTAGACCGGATCCGGGTAGACGCCGTCCGTGTCGCGGCACGAATACTGGGAGGCACCGGGCGTTTTCTTGCCGGCCGCGTCGACCGAGGGGCAGACGTTCGGCGTGGTTCCAAAGATGAGGGTGTCCTGCTGGAGGCTGAGGCTCACCCAGTTTTTCTTGGCCTTGGAAGGAGGCGGCGCCTCCTCGACCGGCTTCGGCGGCGGTGCCTCTTCCTCTTCGAGCTCGACCTCTTCGATCTTCGTGCCGTCGGCCGTCACCGTCGTCAGCACGACGTCGTCGGAGTCAGGCTCGGGTTTCGCCTTTGCTTTCCCGGTGTCTTTCCCCTTCGCGGTGTCCTTCGGTTTCGCCGCCTCCTTCGTCTTCGCCGTGTCCTTGCTCTTCCCCTTGTCCTTCTTGTCCTTCGTCTTCCCCTTGTCCTTCGTCTTCCCCTTCCCCTTGGGCGGCGGCGTTTCGTCGATGAACTCGACGTCGTCGGACTGGGGTTCGACCTTCGCCTTCTTGCTCTGCGCGCGCGCCTCGACCTCGAGGGTGGCGCTGAAGGCCACGAAAGTCAGGGCACACACGCTGGCGCGCGTCGTTTGCCGAAAGGCCGTGCCAAGCATCCGAAGCGGCGGGACGATACGGGCCCGCCACCGGCGAGACAAGCCTCAACCGTCTTCGCGAGCCCCGCCGTGTGCCGCAGAAGCGAAAACTTCCACCGAACGCCCGAAGCGCTCACGCAGTCGCTCGCGCCAAGCATCCGACAGTGCATCGACGGCGCTGGGCGCCGCGAGTGCGATCGCGCAACCGCCGAACCCGCCGCCGGTCATGCGCGCGCCGTAGACGCCCGGCACCGAGAGTGCCACCTCGACGGCGAGGTCGAGCTCCGGCGAGCTCACCTCGTAGTCGTCGCGAAGGGAGGCGTGGGACGCGACCATCAGGCTTCCGAGCCGGTCGAGTTCGCCGCGCTCGAGCAGGTCGGCCGCGGCCAGGGTCCGCGCGTTCTCGGTGACGACGTGTCGCGCGCGCCGCAGCAGCGGCTCACCGAGGTCGGTCGCGAAACGCTCGAAGTCGTCGACCGAAACGTCCCTCAGCGCGACGACGGCGGGCAGCCGGCGCGCGAAGACGGCCGCTGCCTGCTCGCACTCCGAGCGGCGCTGGTTGTACGCGGACGACGCAAGCTCGTGCTTGACCCGCGTGTCGCACACCACGATCGACGCGCCGCCGAGCTCCATCCGCACCACGCGCGGCTCGAGCGAACGGCAGTCGATCAGGAGCGCCCCGCCCTCCACGCCGAGCGCCGCGATGTACTGATCCATGATGCCGCAGAGCGTCCCGACGTACTCGTGCTCGGCGGCCTGGCCGGCGAGCGCCAGCGTGACCCGATCGAGATCACCCTTCCCCGCAAGCGTCGAAAGGGCGAGCCCGACCGAGATCTCGAGAGCGGCAGACGCCGAGAGCCCGGCACCGGCCGGCACGTCGCTCGTGACGAGCAAGTCCGCTCCGACCACCGGTACCCCACGCGCGATAAGAGCGCGCGCCGTCCCTTCCACGAAGTCGCCCCACACGCCACGGCCTACCGGACCTGGCCGGTCGAGGTCGACCACGAATTCGTCGTTGAGCGTCTCCGAGTAGGCGACGATGCGCCGATCCGAGCGCGGTGCCGCGGCGACGGTCGTGCGGCGATCGATCGCCATCGGCAGGACGAAGCCCTGATTGTAGTCGGTGTGCTCGCCGATCAGGTTGACCCGACCGGGAGCCGAAAACACGCGCGGCTCGCCGCCGAACCGGCGCTGGAACGCGGAGCGGACGGCAGCCGTCACGACCGAACCGCCGCCCTCGAACCGCGACCGCGCGCCGTCACCACCAGAGGCTCGCCGTGAGCGCCAGCATGTGCTTGTCGGGGACGAGCGTCGGATCGTCGACCGGCGGATAGCCACCCCGCACGGTCGTCTGGCTGCCGTAGATGAAGTGCGAGTACTGGAGCGCCACCTGGTCGCGCGCGTTCCAGCCCGAGCGAAGCAGGACACGAGGCGAAATCTGGGCGAACGCCGTGTCCGTGTAGTTCACGTCCGGGTAAACCTGATCGAAGCGCGCGGAAAAACCGAGCCACGGGAGCACACCATAGCTCGCCTCCACGCCGAACTTCCGCTTGGTGACGCCGTCGTACAGCGAGTGGCCGTCCTTGGCCACGCTCTTGTCGTCGCTGTCGACGCTGGTCTGCATGCCGAACAGGCTCACGACGACGTCCGGGCCCTCGCCTTGGAACCGCGGTCCGTAAAGCAGGCGTGACACGCTGAGGTCGTATTGCGCGCCGACCGTGAACAGCGACCCCGTCGCAGCGCTCTTCGGCCCCAGGTACTCCTGCATCAAGCCGGTACCACCCTCCACGTTCAGCACCTCGATGATGCGCCCGATCGAACGCGCGTAGTCGGCGACGTGACTGACGGCCCCGAAATAGAAATGCCCGAAGCGGCTCAAGGTGAGCCTGAGGTCAGCACCGAGGATGCTGAGCCGGCCGTCGGGTTGGTCGTTCTGGCTCGCGCGGTCGTCCTGCGTGAAAGCCACCATGTAGTGCAGGCCGAGAACACCCATGCCGTCGTAGCCGACACCCGCGTGCTCGCCGAAGACCCAGCCCGCGCCCGTCCGCGCGTCGGCAAAGTCGTTCGAATAGTCGGGGGTGATGCCGTTCCAGGGTTTGTCCGCCTGCCCCTGGATCTCCTGCGAGACGAGCAGCGACCACTTACCGAAGGCAAAGCCGGCGCTGACAGCTTCTCCGATGCCGTTCGTGCGCGCGATGAGCGGCGTCGCGTAGCGGCCTTCGTCCCATTCGCCCATCGTGCCGTAGCGCTGTGAGAACGCGCCGATATCGACGTCGAAGCGCGCGTTCTTCAGTACGTCGGCGAGCTGGAAGTTCAGGTAAGCGTCCTCGATGCCGGGGTTCTGCGGCGGGTCGAAGAACGAGGCGGCGGCTCGCGGCATCCGCGACACCACCGAGATGGTGCCGGTGACGATCGGGTTACCGTACGTGAACTGGAGGCCCACGTACGGCTGCGGCACGGTGCCGGTGTAGTTGAAATTCCCGCGAAAATCGGGGACGACCGGCGGCGAGTGCAGCGTGGTCTTCTGCTGCTGCGCCTCGACGACTTCTCGCTCACCGATGCTGGCGCGGAGCGGCATCATCAGCATGCCGTGAAAGTCGAAGCGCCAGTCGCTCCGTTCGCGTTTCGCCTTGTGGTAGGCGGGGGCGAGACCGCCGGGTACGGGACCCGACTGCGGCGCGCTCGGAGCCAGGCGAAGCACGGGCGGCGGCGCCGGCTCTTCGGCCTGCGCCGAAAGTGACAGAGTCGCCGAGCACAGAATGACGGCGATCCTCAGGCAAGGTTTCATGAAGAACCTCTCTTCTCGTTCGAGGCAGACATGTCTCGTCACCACCACATCCCGAAGCCGGCGCTCACCACGTCATCGTCGAGATCCTCGACCGGTGGAGCGTAGAAGTTCACGGGGAACTCCGACCCGTAGATCCACTTGTTGTACTGGAGCGACACCGTCTCGCGGCTGCCCCAGTCCGTCTTGAACATCAGACGCGTCATCAGCGCGTAGTAGGTCTGATTGGGCCGATCGAGGTTCGGACTCACACGATCGAGCCGGAACTCACCGCCGAGCCACGGCAGCACGTAGGTGAGGACGTTGAAGCCGGCGCGCACCATCGACCAGCCTTCGCGTTCCGGATCCTCGCTGCCGATGCGCCCGTATTGAACGCCGATCGCGCTCGTCACGTCCGGACCGTCGCCCCAGAACGGCTCGGGCGAGCGCCACAGTTTGCCCCAGCTGAACTCGGCCTCCGCCGCCGCGCTCCACATGTTGCCTACCCAGTCGCCGTCTTCGTCGAAGGAGCGCGGACCGATCCAGTTGTTGGAGAAATTCTCGCCGTCACCGACGAACGAGACGCGGAGGCCGTGCAGGGCATACGCGTTCTCGGCGGTCGCGTAGAGCAGGTTGGCACCACCCTGAAACCAGTTTCCCTTGAAACCGAAGGTGGCACCGTACACGTCGAAGCGCCCATTGTTCCGCCGCACGCTCTCGTCGATGTACGGCGTTTCCGGCCGCGGATCGGGGTTGTAGTTGCTCTGGCTGCCCGGGCGCTGCTCGGCGGGCGGCAGGTATCCGCGCTCGTCGTAGCTGAAGTTGTTCATGTAGTGGAGCCCGCCGCGGAGCGTCACGTCGCCGTTTCTGATCAGGTTCAGGTGGAGGTGGTGGACGAACGACGCAGGGTCGTACGAATCCCCCAGGTTTTGCGGCGCAACGAGGTTGCCTTGCGGCGTGTCGCTGACCCCGAGTGGCACGTTGGAGCCGCCGGGCGTCTTGTCGCCGGAGCTGTGGATGCCGTGGTCGAGCTGGAGCATCCAGATGTCGCTCACGCTGTACTCGAACGACGACGTCGACCCGACGCCCGTCACGCTGCCGACGGCGTTCGAGTAGAAGCCGCCACCGTAGTTACCGAGGTTGCCGTAGTTGGTGGTGAACGCGCCGACGGTGAACGCGATTTTCAGCTTGTCGATCGGCGGGAGCCGCGCGGTGAGGAACGCCGAATCGACGAAGTTCTGGCTGCCGAGCTGGGTGAACGATGCGCCGCGCGACGGGTTCCAGGTCGTGAGCGTCACCTGCGCCGTCACGTTGCGGTTGCCGTACTCGAACTTCATCTCGACCCAGCTGCCCTGGGCGCCACCCGCGTTGAACGGCCCGCCGGTGTCGACCGAGTTTCTGAGCACGAGATCCGACTGCTTCGGCGCCAGCGAAACGTGCTCGAGCCCGCGCGACCGGATCGAGCCGCGCACACCCGCGGCGAAGAACCCCGAGTAGTTGAAGACCCACGCGTCGGTCGGCGCGGGCGCGGCGTACGGAACGCTCAGACCACCGGTTCTGGGTCCGTTATTCGGCACGTACGACGGCAGGCGCAGCGACGGATAACGCCGGTAACCGGGGATGTAGCCGGGCGCGGCGAGATCGTCGGTCCACTCCGGCGCGGGCGACGCAGTGGGAGGCGGCGCGGCAGCGGCGGCTGGTGGCGCGGCGGGCGCCGGCGCCGCGGGCGGGGCCGCGGCAGGCGGCGTTTCGGCGGCCTTCGGCTCGGTCGGTGGCGCCGCGTCAGGGGCTTTCGGCTCGCTCGGCGGCGGCGCATCGGTCGGCGGTGGCGCTGCGTCGGTGGGCGGCGGGGTGCTCGGCGGCGCCGGCTCGGCAGGAGCGGCCGGCGTGGTCGGCGGCGCCGGCGCGGTCGGCGGCGCCGGTGCGGCCGGGGCTGGAGCAGCAGGCGGTGCGGCTGGCTGCGCGCGCACGATACCCGTCGCGAGCCCGAGGAGAGCCAGCGTTCCGACCGCGGGCGAAGCGAGGCGTGTCCTCATCCCTTCACCGCCCCGGTCGCGAGCCCGCTCACGAATTCCTTCTCGAGCGCGAAAAAGAGCAAGGCGGGAGGAACGATCGCGAGCAGCGTGCCGGCGAGAAACACGCCCTGATCGCTGCCGTACACGCCCAGGTACATGTTGAGCACGACCGGCAGCGTGAGTTTCTGCTGGGCGTGGAGGTACACGCTCGGGCCGAAAAACGCGTTCCAGCTACCGAGAAAGCACACCAGGCAGAACGCCGCCGTCAGCGGCCGAACGAGCGGCATCACCAGCTTGAGATAGATGGAAAACTCGCTCGCCCCGTCGATGCGCCCGGCGTCGATCATCTCGTTCGGCACCGACAGGATCGCCTGACGGAACAGGAAGATCCCGTACGGCGTCACCACGCCCGGCAGGATCAGCGCAGCGTAACTGTCGACGAAACCGAACCTCACCACCATGTCGTAGACGGGCGCAAAGAGCAGCACCCCCGGGATCATCATCGTCCCGAGCATGAACGTGAGGAGCAGACCCTTGCCGGCAAAGCTGTATTTCGCGAAGGCGTAGCCTGCGAGCGAACACAAGAGGACCTGAAGCACCGTGGACAGCGACGCCACGCACAGCGAGTTCAGGACGTACTGCGAGAAGTAGACCTTGCCGGTGAGGCTCGCGTCGCCCTGGAACAGACGCCGGAAGTTGTCGAGATTCAGCGTGGCGCTCGACCAGTCGCCGAGCGGCGGGAAAAACACGTGCTCGTTGAGGACCGAGCGGTCCTTGAACGCCGCGGCGACGAGCCACAAGAACGGCGACACGACGGCAGCCGCCGCCGCGACGAGGACCCCGGTCGCCAGGTAGCGAACCGCCGGCCTCGGATCCTTCGGCGTGCGGAAAAGGAGCACGACGAAACCGAGCCCGAAAGCGAGAACGAGCGCCCGGAGCGGGTTCATGCCTGTTCCCTCGCGAGGCCCGACAGTTTGAGCTGAATCATGCTGACACCGAAGATCAGCGCCGCGACGATCCAGCCGATGGCGGAACCGAGCCCGAGGTCCCCGGTGTTGAAGCCGACGTCGTAGAGGTACGTGATGAGCGTGAGGCCGGAGTTGTCCGGCCCCTTGCCATCCGTGCTCGCGAGCAGCGCCAGCGGCAGCTCGAACAACTGGAACGAGCTGATGACGGTCGTGACGAGCACGAACCCGACCACGTGGCGCATCGACGGCAAGGTCACGTAGCGGAACACCTGCAGGCGGTTCGCGCCGTCGATGCGCGCCGCCTCCTCGAGCGTTTTGTCCACGCCCTGCAGCGCCGCCAAGAAGTAGATCATGTTGAAACCGACCGAGACCCACAGCGCCGTCACGACGATGGCCGGCATCACGAGCGCCGGGTTACCGAGAAAGCGCTCCTCGAGCCCCCAGCCGAAAAGCGCGTGGAGGGCGCGGTTCATCAGGCCGTAGCGCGGCGTGAACAGCACCGCGAACAGGATGCCGACAAAGATGCCGCCGACGAGGTTCGGCGAAAACAGCAGCAGTCGCAAGAACCCGCGCGCGCGTCCCTTCCTGCCGTGAAGCAACACGGCAAGCCCCATCGCGAGCGGCAATACCAGAACCACCGATGCCGCGGTGAACACGGTCGTGTTGGTGAGGGCCCTGTGGAACGACGGGTCGCCCAGCAAGAAGCGGAAATTGTCGATGCCAACGAAGGTGCGCGAGGCAGGACCGTTCGTTTGATAGAACGCGAGCACGGCCGCATTGAGCAGCGGATAGATCGTGAACACCACCGTCAGCGCAAGGTACGGCGCGATGAACAGGTAGGGGACGAGGCGCTTGTTCATGTCAGTGCCGCGCCTGCACGTTCCGACCGATCACGGTCTCGAGGTACTCGCGCGCCACGCGGAGTTCGCGCCGGATGACGTCCTTCAGCCCGCTGTCGCCGTGACTTCGAAAGTGCTCGAGCGAGCGGAGAAAGACGTCGGAGAGCCGCGTCTCGGCCTGGGTCTTGTACGGCGTTGCCCAGTCGGGGGGCGTCTCGCGCGCTAGGGATGCGAAGAGCTCACCCACGGGCTGCCCGCCGTAGAACGCGTTCGGTGCGCGAAACTCCGGCAGACTCCAGGCGTCGGCGAGCGGCGGCAGGATGCCCGTCGCGGCAAACCTTCGCCCGAGCTCGGCGCCGTCGAAATAGAGAGCCTTGGCGAGCTGCCACGCGAGCTCCGGGTGCCGGGTCGTCTTGGTCACGACGAGGCCGGTACCGCCCCAGGTGCTCGTGCGCCGCCCGCCGGGCGTCCAGGCCGGGAGCGGCATCACGCGAAGCTTGCCCTTCGCGTTCGGCACGTCGGTCATGATCGTGTGCGTGCGCCAGTCGGGCGCCATGTAGAACAGCGCGAGCCCGTCGATCATCGCCTTCATCAGCGACTGGCCCCAACCGCACTCGGTCGCGACCCGGTCCTTCCCCTCGATGCGGTGGAGGTACCAGGCGATGGTCTCGACGGTCTCGGGCTGGTCGAACGCGACGTTGCCGCGTTCGTCGAAGAGACTCACCCCCCGCTGGAGCAAGAGGACCTGAACGCCCCACGCGGCGCCCATCGGCAGATCGATCAGGTAGCGATCGACGATGCCGTCGCCGTCGAGATCGCGCACCACCTTGGGGCCGAGCGCCACGAAGTCGTCCCACGTCTCGATCCGGCTCACGTCGATGCCGAGCTCCTCGACGAGATCGGCGCGGTAGACGAGACCAACCGGGTGCACGTCGTGCGGCAGCGCGAACACGCGCCCCCGCGACGACCACAGGCTAAGCCGCGATTCCACGAGCCTTTTCCGGATCCCCTCACGCTCGATGCGGTCCGTGAGATCATGGAGGGCCACGTCGGAAAGCGGCCCGCGCGTGAAATACGCGATCGCTCCGGCGCCGATCTCGGCCAGATCCGGCACATCGGTACCGGCAAGGAGAGCGTTCCCGAGCCGCGTTTCGAGCGCGCGGCTGTGCACGAGTTCGACCGTGACCCGCACCCCGTGCTCGCGCTCGAAGCGGCGCGCGACGCCCTGGTACGACTCCCGGTGGTTCGGGGCGAACGTCGCCAGAACGAGCTCGGGCCGGCTCGCCGCGCTCGACGACTGCGTCACGATGACCGACAGCGTCGAGACGAGCGCCAGCGCGAGCAGCCAGAACGGCGCCTTGCCGTAGGGAAAATCCTCGATCGAAAAGAAGCGGCTCAAGGCGGGGTGGTCCGTCCGCGGTCAGTGCCGCTTGCGATAAAAACCGATGTCGTCGACAAAAATATCGAGGTAACCGGGGCCGAAGTAGAACGCGACCTTCCAGATGCCGCGCGGGTCGACCGCTTCGCGGTTCGGCGTGAAGCGCCGCAGCTCCGACCACGGGATGGTGAAGAGCTTCCACTCGGTGTCGACCGAGACGTTCGCCTCGAAGCCGTCCTCGCAGCGGTTCTCGTTGCGCTCGGGCAGTCGGTCGCCGGGGTCGTAGCAGTAGTAGCCGGATTCGCTCGACGTCGGATCGTTGTGGAAAATGTAGGGTGCGCAGGTCTTGCCGCCGAACTTCGGATCGCCGTCGATCGGGTCTTGCTCCATCGTCTTGGGGCAACAGAGCTTGTAGTCGCGGTTCCACCCGTCGTAGGCGGTCTGCGCGGACGAGCCGGGCGCATAGACCCTCCCAGCGTAGCCGTCGCCGCTGATCGTCCCGACGAAGAGTCGCTCCAAGGCACCCGCGGGGACGGTCTCCGGGATCGGATCTCCCTCCTGCCAGCCCGCGGGGAGCGCCCTGCTGACCGGTTCGCCCGGGAGCCAGCACCGCTTCTCGGTGATCAGCTCACCAACGGTGGTGCCGCTTTCCGAAATCGGCTGGTGCGTCACGTCCTGGCAATACCGGCAGCAGTCCTTGATGCGCTCGCACCGCGGGGCCGCCGGCTCTGCATTCGGATCGAGCTGCTTCCTGAAGTACGCCTCGCGCTCGACGGACAGCGCGGGACCGTCACTCGTGTTGTCGTCGAGGACGGAGATCCTGAGCGTCGCCTGGCTGCTCGGTCCACGGCGAGCCCAGAACGCGAGCCCTTCGTGGTTCGAGGCATCGAGCCCGAGCCGCGCGGGCTGCGACACTTCCACCGGCGTCATCCAGAACCCGCAGCTGTTTCCGTCTCCGCTCGGGAGCGGTGGGACTGGCTGTGGCACACCGGGGATGTCGGGCCGGCTCCTCAGGCGCTCGTCCGGCACGTTGTCGCACTGATCGTGCACGTTCTTGGCGCCGCGAACCGTCGCGTAGAGCGTGGCGTAGCCGCCGCCCCAGCTGACGAAACGGCCGCCCGTCATGTGCAGCGCATAGTTGCTGCCGCAGCGCGATCCGCCGGGAGTCGACCGGAGATCGGTCGCCTGCAGGCCCCAGTACGGGGAGGGTGGGCGGATCTCGATGAACCCGCCGTCGGGACTGCCCGTGGGCCCACCGTCGACGACGTCGACCTGTCCGGGATAGATCGGAATGCCGGGCTCACCGTAGAGGAACCAGGCGGGGGCGAAGCCGTCCTCGAAGTCGGCCATCGTCATGATGTCGAACTCTTCGGGCTGCGTGCAGTCGAGGCACTCGGGGCCTGGATCCGGTTCCATCCCGAGCGCGGTCGGCGGCTGCGCGTCGGTCGGCGGCTGCGCGTCGTAGTAGGTCGCATCCGGGGGCTGCGAGAACGCCACGCCGCCGTCCAGGAGTTCGCCGCACGTCGGCCGCGGGCGATCGTTCGAAACACACGCCGCCACGAGGCCGAGGCCCGCAGCGACCACGATCCCGGCACGAATCATCCACTGCATCGATAGGCGGGTCGGGCTCATGCTCGGGGCGTTCTCGTCCGGTCGTCGGGGCGCTAGGCTACCTACCAGAGCGCCGCCGAGGCCGGCCAGCAAAAATGCGAAGGTTCAAGCAGGAAGGAAAACTGCTTTCGAACAGGCATTTTACCCGAACTCTGGCCCCTCTTGGCGCAGCGCGTCTAGGTGCCGGGCCTCGGCGCTTCGGTGCGGATGAGTATGATGCGCCCGCTCGGCGGCCCAGGGCTCTGGGCAAGAAGGACGACACAGAGGCTCGATGGCAGGCGTCGCACTGAAGGATGTGGTGAAGATCTACGACGGCGGCGTGAAAGTCGTCGATCGGTTCAACCTGGAGATCCAGGACCGCGAATTCGTCGTGCTGGTCGGTCCTTCCGGGTGCGGCAAATCGACCACCCTGCGCATGGTCGCGGGGCTCGAGGACATCACGAGCGGCACGATCGCGATCGGCGGCCAGATCGTGAACGACATCCCGCCGAAGGATCGCGACATCGCGATGGTGTTTCAGAGCTACGCGCTCTACCCGCACATGACCGTGTACGAGAACATGGCCTTCGCGCTGAAGCTCCGAAAGCAGTCGAAGGCGACGATCGACGAAAAGGTACGGCGCGCCGCCGGCATCCTCGGCATCCAGGCGCTGCTCGAGCGCAAACCCAAGGCCCTGTCCGGTGGCCAGCGCCAGCGCGTCGCCGTCGGCCGCGCCATCGTGCGCGACCCGAAGTGCTTTCTGTTCGACGAACCCTTGTCGAACCTCGACGCCAAGCTCCGGGTCGAAATGCGGGCCGAGATCAAGCAGATCCACATGAGCTTGAACGCGACCACCATCTACGTGACCCACGACCAGGAGGAGGCGATGACGCTCGGCGACCGCGTCGTGGTGATGAAGGACGGCGTGATCCAGCAGTCGGCGAGCGCCCTCGACGTGTATCACCACCCCGAAAATCGCTTCGTCGCCGGCTTTCTCGGCAGCCCGCCGATGAATTTTTTCGAGGGCGCCGTTTCCCGCGACGGTGATCGCCTCTATTTCAACGAGGGAACCGGCCAGCTCCCCGTCCCCGACTGGGCTCGGAGCGCGCTCGAAGAGACGATCGGGCAGAAGGTGGTGCTCGGCGTGCGGCCGGAGGCCCTGTCCGACAAGGCGCACGCGCGTTTCGCGACCACGGACAACATGCTGCCCATGCGGGTGACGCTGGTTCAGCCGCTCGGCGATCGGATGGACGTGTACCTGGCGACGGACAGCCACCCGCATTCGGTGGCGCAGGTCCCCGCCCACACCGGCCTTTTGCCTGGCTCGACGGTCGAGGTGTTCTTCGACCCGGCGCGATTACATTTTTTCGAGACGGGCGAACGCGGCAGTCGCATCGCCGAAAGCCCCCGCGAGCGCACGTCGAAAAGCCCAGCGGCCTAGAACAAGCCCCAGCGTGGCGCGTGACGCGTCGCCGAATTGAACTCGAGAGTCTCGCTTGAGTCGGTCCGTTTTGTGTTGACTTCGGCAAGGGGGGGGGTAGCGTCGATTTTCGGGGCCACCATCATGAGGGTCAGGATGTTCGCTAGGAACGCTCTTGCGCGGCTTGGTTTGCCTTTTGGCGTCCTGTTTGCTGGATGCGGCGGAGAACCAATGATTGGGGAGGAGATGACCAGCGACGTGCGGACCGACCGGTGGCAGCTCGTAGAGCGGGCATACCCATTTCCAATGGACGACCGAACCGGACGAACGGTGTGCGCCGAGTGGTCGAAGTTCGACGAGTCCGTTGGGGTGGTGTACCAACGCGAGTGGTACTACTTTGACAAGATGAACGACGTCCTAAGCGGCGCACGGACGTTCGACGCCGGCACGCGCGAAGCCATCTCCGCGGCCGGAGTGAGGTCAGTCGTCGATTGTGAAGACGCCCGCCGGTTCATGAAGGCCCAGGAAACTTACTTGGACGGGCAAGGAGAGTCGATTCCCGACGGGGTTGCTCCTCCCGAAGGCGACAATCGAACGGACAAGGTCGCGGAAGGCTTCGAATTCTTCAGCCCGCAAACCGTGCGCGTCCGCCCCTGGGCGGCCGGCCTGTGCACTGGGGTTCTCGTGGGGCCAAAGGCGCTATTAACAGCGGCTCACTGCACCAATGAGCTCGGCTGGACCAACATCAACGTGGACTACGGCATCACACAGCCAGGGGTTTGCATCAGCGCCGGGGGCTGTAACTACGTTGCGGGGCCAAATGCAACCGTCTTCGATCATCCGGACTACCTGGGCACGGGTGACTACGCGAACGACTTCGCGATCGTCCTGAACTACAATGGCCTGGCGACCTGGAGCGCACCCGCGAACACCAGTAGCTCTTGGTCCAGGATCATTACCGAGCATCCCCCCCTCGGCGGCGCATTCCGGGTCGAGGGATACGGTGCGAACCATAGCGCTGATCCACCCAACTGGCACGTCGGGAGAAGATCGAATCAGCTCGAGATCATTTCGTGGGCAAACAATTGGACCTGGAAGATGTATATCACATCGGGCTTCGGACGTGCCTGTGATGGTGACTCGGGTGGTCCCGCGAACAACTTCAGTTTCCTCTGGGGTGGCCCTTCCCTGGTGATTGGAATCGAAGTGGCATCCACCTATCCAGGATACGACCCTGGCTATTGCCCGGGAGTCGATGGGACGAACCAGTGGAACCGATACACCCAACTGGCGACGAAGAAAGCTTTCATCGAGACCACTCTTGGCGACTGCTATGACGGCACCAGCCAGAATATCAGCTACCTGAGGTGCTGGTAGGAGGGCATCATGTCTGGCTTCTGGCAAGGCAACCGTACGTTCTGCGTGGTCGCATTGTGCTCCGCCTGCCTGATCGGGTGCGGCAAGGACGAAAGCCCTGAGGGTTCGAGCGCCGTTTGGGCATGTCGCACAACCTGGGGCGGCGAGATTCCCCCCGAGGCCACTCGCGTGACCGCTCGTGGATGTTTGAACGACTCGATCTGCTCTCCCGAGGTCTCAGCGGACCTATCACCGACGTGCGTTGCTGACGGGGACACTGTGGTTCGCTGTGCGGGTAACGCCTATGCTTGGGGCAGCGAGGTGAGTCTGGAGGCCGATTGGGGATCTGATGGCGGCGTCCGCGTGGATCTCGAATATTTTCTCGAGGTTTCCGACCGTCTATCCGTCAACGATCGGACGAGCCTTCGTATCCTCGCCGAAGGCGGTACCATTCTTGTGGACAGCATCAGCGCCGTCCCATATCGCAGCGTCCAGACCGAGCAAGGCGTGTGTCGCGTCGCTGCCGTTGATTTCACTGGCGCACCCCTGGAATGGTAGGACTGGCAGCAAGTTAGAGTGTCAAGACCCGTGCCGCGTTCGGCCCCGAGGCTCCCCGGTCGCCGCGGCTGTCGTGGGCGGCTTCAAACCGCGGCGCTTGCACTTGCCGCTGCGGGTTGCCAAGCGCCGGACGCGAAAGAACACGATACCTTGGCTGCCTGCTCGCGATCGGCGATCGTCGGCGGCACACCTGAGCCAGCCTTTGTCCGGCTCCGACCGAAGCAGTTTCGGGCTCTCGCCACGATCCGCACGCCTCAGTCAGACGCGCTCTGTTCCGGCGTATTGATTGGGGCAAACGGAATCGTCACCTCCGCCCACTGCTTCGATCGTGACCGAGACGGCGCCCTGGACCAACCCCTCGCCGAGTCGATTCCGGACGCCGTCGTTACCCTCGGGAGCGCCACGGATCCGGATTCGCCGTTTGGCCCCGCGGGAGTTACCACCCTTCATCCGCATCTCGACGTCGCGGTTGTCACCATAGTCTGGCTCCAAAGCGGTGCCGGTGAGTTTGAACGGCTCCCGCCGAGCACAACCGTGCCTGATTCGACGTGGATCGGCTCGCCTGTCGAGCTCGCAGGGTACGGTGCCACGGCCAATGGTGCGCCCGGGGCGCTCGGGTTCGTGGTCGAGGAACTCGTGCGCATCGAACCCGACCACTTGGTCGTGGATGGTCAGGGGCGAACTGGCGCCTGCGCAGGGGATTCTGGTGGCCCGATCCTCACGTTCATGGAGGACGGTGCGATCGGGGTGGTCGGGATCCTCGACGATGGGGACCCTTCATGCAAAGGCGAGGACTACTACACGCGAATCGATCGGCTTCTGGATTGGGAACCCTTCAGGTCCGCTGCACTGCCCACCAACAGTCTTCCCGGATCTTGTGACGGCATCGCAAGGACAGGGATGTGCTTGCGCGGACGCGCATTCCACTGTGGCGGCGATACGGTAGTGGTTGACGACTGCCGCATCGAGGACCGCGGCTGCGGCTGGGACGAGGGTGCAGAGGGCTTTCGCTGCGTTTCGCCGGCCGACGATCATCCTTGCCGTGGGTTCGGGAGCTTCGCCAGATGCGAAGGTGAAACGGTCTTGGCCTGCGTCGGGGGCGTGATGACGGAGGCGCCATGCACTGCCTGCTCGGCGAGGTGCGAGCCATGGGTCAACGGTACTGGCGCCGCCTGTCAACCGTAGTTCAGAGCAACCCGTTTCAATCCGACGGTTAATGCCGCCTCCCCCGAGCTGTCGGCATCGCCGAGCCCGTCGCCCGAACCCACGGTCGACGGAGCCCCCGCGAGCGCACGTCCCGAAGCTCGGCCGCGTAGAACCGAGCACCCCACGGGTGCTCGTTCCCGCCACCATCCTCGTGGTATAGCGACGCCCTGCTCATGACAGAAATCGACAAACTCGCCATCGTCGTCGGCGGCGGTCCCGCCCCCGGCATCAACAGCGTGATCGGCGCTGCCACCATCCGCGCGTGCCTCTCCGGGCTCGGCGTGGTCGGCATCCTCGACGGCTTCTCGCGCATCATGAAGGGCGATACGGATCACGTCCGCATGCTCGATATCGAGACGGCGTCGCGCCTGCACTTCCGCGGCGGCTCGCTGCTCCGGACCGCGCGCGCCAACCCGACCAAGGACCCGAAGACGCTGAGCGCCACCGTCGAATCGCTGAAGAAGCTCGGCGTCTCGAAGCTCATCACGATCGGCGGCGACGACACCGCGTTTTCGGCTCTGAAGCTCGCCGAGCACTCGCAAGGCAGCCTCCGTGTCGTTCACGTGCCGAAGACGATCGACAACGACCTCGATCTACCGGACAGCATCCCGACGTTCGGCTACCAAACGGCGCGCCACGTCGGCACCGGCATCGTTCAGGACCTTTTGACCGACGCGCAGACCACCTCGCGCTGGTATTTCGTGGTCGCGATGGGCCGCAAGGCGGGCCACCTCGCGCTCGGCATCGGCAAGGCGGCGGGCGCCACGCTCACCATCATTCCGGAGGAGTTCGGCCGCAAGATCGTGCCGCTCGACGAGATGGCGGACATCCTGGCCGGCGCGATCCTGAAGCGGCTCGCTCACGGCCGCCCGGACGGCGTCGCCGTGCTGGCGGAGGGCCTCGTCGAGCACCTCTCGGAGGACGAGCTCAAGACCGTGGCCGGTGAAGGCGTCGAACTCGACGAGCACGGCCACATTCGCATCGCCGAGGTGGAGTTCGGCCCCATCATCAAGGCGCGCGTGCAGGCGAAGCTCAAAGCGCTCGGCGTGAAGGCGACGATCGTGTCGAAGAACATCGGTTACGAGCTCCGCTGCACGGATCCGATCCCGTTCGACATGGAGTACACGCGCGACCTCGGCTACTGCGCGGCGAAGTACCTGATCGAGGGCGGCTCCGGCGCGATGGTCACCATCCAGCAGGGCAAATTCAAGCCGATCAAGTTCGCCGACATGCTCGACCCGGCCACCGGCCGCACCCGCGTGCGGATGGTGAACGTCGACACCGAGTCCTACAAGATCGCCCGCCGCTACATGATCCGCCTGCGCCGCGACGACCTCGAAGACGCGCAGGAGCTCGGACGCCTTTCGGCGACCGCCAAGCTCGACCCCTCCGGGTTCAAGAAGCGCTTCGACTACCTGGTGAAGGACGAGGCGCCTCCCCTCACCTTCAACTACCCGTAACTCGCACGGCAGGTCCTTCCCTCAAGGGGAAGGAGGTAGCCGACCTCGCAGTGGCCGTTCATGCAGCGCGGCAACGCGCCCGAAGGGTACTGCGGCACGCAATCGGCGAGGCAGCCACCCTCGGGGCAAACGAGGGATTCGACGTCCACGTTGACGTTCACGGCGACGACCTCGCCACCGCAATCGCAGCAGCTGAGCCCCATCCTCAGCCGGCAGTCGCTGTCGTCCGTGCAGGTCGTGATGTTGTGCCCGCGGGCGTCGACGGCGCTGCATTGCCCGGCTTCGCACAAGCTGATGAACCAGGGCGAAAATGCGGGCCCCGCGCAACCGTCGCAGTCGATCGCGGCGCAGGGTGCGAGGATGTCGTTGACCAACTGGCGATTCACAGGGAGCAGCTCCGAAAGTTCGGCCCCGCAGCGGCAACACACGGGATCGACCAGCGCGCAATCGCTCGTGACCATGCACGCCCCCGCGCCCGAAAGCGGCTCGCACGTCGCCACGCACTCCGCTTCGGTTTCGAAGTTGTTCTCGTTCTCCCCGCACCCGCCGTAGACGAATTCTTCGCACTGCTGGGTCGCGACGTTGAACGCCCAGCGCAGGAAGAACGCCGAGCAGTCGCCGCTCACGATCGGCTGAAGGCAAGCCGCGCGCGGCGGTGCTCCGCCGACGCCGCCGGTCGGCACCGTGCCACCCGTGCCACCCACGGGAACCGTGCCGCCGGTGCCGCCGACCGGAACTGTGCCGCCGTCACCGCCGACGCCGCCGATCCCTGTTCCGCCCGTCGAGCCGCCAACGCCGCCGCCGGTCGCTCGGCCGCCGGTCGCTCCGCCGCCCGTCGTCCCGCCGCCGTTCGTCCCGCCCTTCGGCACCACCGAGCCGCCCGACCCGCCGACCGAGCCGCCGGTGCCACCCGAGCCCGGCACCGTCCCGCCGGTGCCACCGGTGCCGCCCGTCCCGCCTGAAGTACCGCCGATACCTGCCTCGCCACCGCCGCCGCTCCCACCCGAATCGGAGACTGAACGTCCCGCGCAGCTTGCAGCAACCATCGTGAACACGACGGCGACGACGCCGCGAGGAAAAGCGCTGATCCGGACCACCATCCCAGAATGAGCGTGGCTCAAGCGCTCATCTCACGCAAGTCCTCGGGTATCAGGCTACTGGCAGACGGGAACACCTTCGGTGTTGGCGAGGCAAGCAAGCCCCGGACAACAGCCGAGCAGCCCCCGCTCCTGCAAGAAATCATCGCGACAATTGATGCCGCTCGCCGCGCAGCGCGACAGGTCGACCTCCAGGGGACATTGAGGCACCACGGTCGTTCCTGGACGTGAGCTCGCCTCGGCCTGGCAATCCGTCGTCAAGTCTTCGCAGGTGCAATCGGGAGCTCCGTCGCCGGGTGCGTGAAGACAACAGTTGAAGGCCCGGCACACCAGCACTTCCGGGTCGATGCTACGCGCGTCCGAACCGGGCCGCAGTTCGAAGCAATAACAGTCGTTCGCCCTCTCGAAGCACTTCCACCTGACCTCCCCGGCCTCCTCGTCCCGCGTGGTGGAGCACGCGAGATTCGCGACCCACATCAGTCCGACTCCGAGGAACATCGCCCCCGATCGTCCCGAACGGCGAAGCATCATCCGAGAAGTATCCTGACTCCAGGCCGCAATCAACAGAGCCGTGCTACCTTGATCGTGCATGGAACGAACGGTTCGCATCTTCGAGAGCCATGAGGCCGCTCGTCAGGCGGATCTCGACGAAGTGCGCCGCATGTCGATGGAAGCGCGGCTGAAGCTCGGTGCCGAGCTCCACGCGTTCTGGGTCAGAAACCACTTTCCCCATGCTTCCCGATTGGATCGAACTGTGCAGGTCGCTCAACACCTGCCGCGTTGAGTTTTGCAGCTACGCGCTCGAGCCAGGCCGCCGGTGAAATGAGCAGTGAGCGCCGCTACTCGAAGCAGTGCCTTCGAACGTAGCGCCGGAGCGTCGAGGCCTTGTTCGCGGCGAAGTAGGCGCGAGCAGCCGCCGTCGATGCCTCGCCGGGCTTGTCCAGGCAGTCGGCAATCACGGCGTAGCCTTCCTGGAGCGCGTGAGGATCCTCCGGGTAGTCCGCGCGATAGTCGGCGAGGAGCCTTCTCAGTCCGGCGGCGTCCTGCACGTCCATGGCGCCGTTCATGGTGTGAATCAGATTGTTCTCGCGGTAAATGCGCTCGTGCGCGGGGGTGATCGGATGTGGGTGCATCGGACCCTCGGGCTCGGCGTCGTGCGGGACGTGCGGCTTGAAGGGCACGCCGTCCGCTGCAAGTTCGAGGGCGACGGGGGCGGGTTTCGCGCGGGGTCGAACTTCGGCCGGCACCGCGGGGGGCGCAGTCGAGATGGGCTCCCCCGGTGCCCGCTCGCCGAGCAGGATGAACAGTGCGCCGACGCCCGGCAAAGCCAGGAGCAAAAGGGGCCCGACCAGGGCTCTCAGAGATTTTTCTCGACCTCGGCTGGTCACGTTACGTCTTGGTCACCGTCCACGTGACCGTCTGCTGGGAGCGGGGCCACGAGGTACCGTGACAGTAGCGACCGGTGACCGCGGGTGGGCACACGCCGGTGCGGAGCTTGACCAGGTCCTCGTTGGCGTTGTCGTACGCCTTGGCGGAGATCGTGTGGTTGCCCGCAGGGAGAGTCGACGCGTCGAACGTCGTCCCGGCGTTCACCGTCGTCGTCCCGTCCACCGTCCAGTCCACGCTGATCACCGCCGGATCGATCACGTTCACGCGCAGTACAGCGGGGTTCGACACCGCTCCCGCAGCCGGCTCCGTCGAGTCGATCGGCACCACCGCGCGCCAGATGCTGAAGATCATCTGCTCGCGCGACACCGAGTTGAAACTCGTGTTCACGTTGGTGCCGAACAGGCTGTTCATCATCGAATTCGACGAGGGCCGGTACTGGCCGCTGTCCACGTAGCGGCTGCCGACGAACGTGCCCTGGAGCCCGGTCGCACCCATATCCGGGACCTTGAGGCCTTTCTGGGTGGTGCCGAGCCAGAGGTTCCACTTGTTGTCGGTGGTCATGCAGTTGCCGGCCGAGTTCACCTCGGCTTCGTCGTTGCCGCTGCCACTGCAGGTGTTTGCGCCGCAGCTCGCTCCGGTGCCCTTGCCGCAGTACTCGTCCGCGAGTTGGTGGAAGCCGTGGCCGCCTTCGTGCAGGGCCGCGCCCGCCGCGTCGCGGTTGCCGCCGGACCAGAGCATCAGGTACGCGCCGGTGTTTTCCCAGAGATCCTGGTTCAGGACGACCGCCTTCCAGTCGACCACGAAGTCGTCGGGGATCTGAGAGGCGAGGTACGCGTCGACTTTGGTCTCGTTCACCCGAGCGAGTCGGTCGCCGCCGTTTCCACCGTCGAACGCGGTCGACCCGTTGCCGATGCCGTCGCTCTGGCTGATCGCCTTCATCACGCAGATGTTGACGAAATTTCGGTAGCGACCGTAGGGCTCACCGCTTTCGTGGTTGAAGCGGCGATCGAGTGCCTCGTTGATGTGCTCGACCAGCGTCGTCTCGACCGTCTGAGTCGTGTAACCGTCGCCGAGGATCACGTAGTTCACGCGGTTCGAAGGCGGACCATGAGCTTCGACCGCCCAGCCCTGCGCACCGCAGTCGAGCGGATAGGACCCGCTACCGGTGCCCGCAGTGCCGCCGCTCCCGCCGAACGGTGAGCCTGCGGTGCCGCCCGCACCAGCACCGGTTCCGCCCGCGCCGCCGCCGTTCGTACCGCCGGTGCCTGCGCCCGCGACCCCCGAACCCGCGTCGCCACCGGCACCTGCCGACGGTGTGCCGCCGCTGCCTGCGCCGGGCGCGCCGGAGAAGCTTCCACCAGAGCCCGCGGTCGCGCCGGTCGCTCCGCCGACTCCCACGCCACCCACTCCCGCGCCACCTACTCCCGTGCCACCCATGCCCGCACCACCGGACGAGGGAGATCCGCCTGATGATCCGCCGGTCCCGCTACCACCGGGATTGGTCCCTCCGACGCCAGCCGTAGCTCCGGAGCCGCCTCCACCGCCAGAGCCGCCGTTCTCGTCGTCGACCGGCCCCGTCTCGAGCGAACACGCACACAGAAGTGCAACGCACGTGATTGAAAGTGGCCCGTACGCTTCTCTTACTGATCGAGACATCCGTTCGCTCTCTCGCCCGCGCGTGTGCCAGAAGACACCTCCGCCTCGGCGCCTGACTGAGGTGCCGCGCAGAGCTGTCATCCGTCGAGGTGACGGTCAGCGATCGAGGGATGCCAAAAAACGCACTTCTGCCCGGGGCTGTTTGTCGTCCCTCTAAATTTCCCTGTTAGGTGAAGTGCGTAGGCGGCAGCGCCGTGATGCTGCGGTCAGCAGCACGAGCGCGCGGCGACATCCCTGGCCGGACAGGGACTCGGCACGAGGACGGGGGGCCGCCAGTCGACGCATCCGAAATGGCGTTGCGATCTTGGAGTTGCATCAGTACAGCGCACGGAATGGTCCTGCGTCTCACCCCAGGTTTGCTGGTCGCGATCGTCGGACTAGCGGTCGGCGCTTGTTCTGCCGAGCCGGGCGAGCCCTCGCTTGGCACGTCGCTAGAGGCGATCACTGCGGCAACCTGCGTGACGATTCAGCGCGGTCGCCAGGGCGCGGTGGCTGACACGTTCGTCAAGGCCAACGCCCTGCGTGTGAACTATGGCACTCAACCGGTGCTACGCGTGAGCGACAGGGACGAGACGCTCCTCGCGTTCGACTTGTCGCCAATCCCATCGGGCGCTGCGGTCACGAGTGCGACGCTGAAACTCTTCGTCAACGGAGAAAACGGCGACGGCACGGTCCTCGTCCATCGGGTCCTCGTCCCGTGGCAGGAAAACACGGTCACATTCGCAAGCTTTCGGCAACGATTCGCCCACGACGCCGTGGCGGCGTTCCGCGTGGAGAGCAGGCAGGCACTGAAGAGCATCGACCTCACTCCGCTCGTCACGAAGTGGCTCGGTGGCACCCCAAACCACGGGATTTTGCTCGAGCCCGGCCCCGATCATCGCCCCGACTGCCGCCGGCATGGAGACGAGGACCGCAACCCTACGCTCTTCATCAGCAGTGATGCGCGGCACGCCTCAAGGCGCCCAGCGCTCGAAGTCTGCTACGCGCTGCCGGTCGACCACTGCGCCTCGGTGCCTTGCGAGAACGGTGGCACCTGCTCGAACGCGCCGGATGGCTATTCCTGCCATTGCAGCGCCGGCTACGCGGGAATGAACTGCGAGGAGAATGTCGACGATTGTAGCTCGAACCCTTGCCAGAACGGCGGTCTCTGCAGCGACGCCGTTGGCACCTACGCCTGCCAGTGCCAGCCCGGATTCGCCGGCGAGAACTGCGAAACCAACGTCGACGACTGCGCGAGTGAACCGTGCTTGAACGGCGGTGTCTGCTCGGACGGAGTCGATGCGTTCACCTGCATTTGTCCGCCCGGATACGACGGGACGACCTGCGAGACCGTCATTGACAACTGCGTCTCGGAGCCGTGTCACAACGGAGGTGTCTGCACGAGCAGCCCGGGCGGTTACGCCTGCACCTGCGGACCCGGCTACACCGGGACGAACTGCGACATCAACGTCGACGATTGCGTGGGCAACGCTTGCGTCAATGGCACCTGCGTTGACGGCCTCAACGCATACACCTGCGCCTGCGCGCCGGACTGGGGCGGTGAATGGTGCAACGTCAACCTCAACGGCTGCGGCCAGGCGCCGTGCCTCAACGGCGGCACCTGCACGAACATGGCCGGAGGCTATGTCTGCGCCTGCGCACGGGGCTTTACCGGGACGAACTGCGAGGTCGACGTCAACGACTGCGCGAACCAACCCTGCCAGAACGGCAGCGTTTGCGTTGATGCCATCAACGGATTCAGCTGTAGTTGCCCGCAGGCCGTTGACGATGGCAACCCGTGCACGGTCGACTCGTGTGACCCGGGCGTGGGCGTGCGTCACGACCCCGTCGCCGATGGAACGGCCTGCAGCGATTCCCGCGCCTGCACGTCGGGCGGTACTTGCCAGGCAGGGACATGCGCGGGTGTTATCTCGAGTTGCGAAACTCTGGTTGTCGGCTCGCTACCCACTGCGGTCGCTATCGATATGCACCTCGTATCCCACGGCTACGTGACCGTGCGGCATCCGTTCGATTCCCTTCCGGCGGATCTGTCGTTCGGCGTCATTTGGGTCCACACGCTGCAGGTTCTGTCGCTCGCGGACCTAGCGAGGCTGCAAGCCTTCGTGACGTCAGGCGGAGGCGTCTATATCAACGGCGAACACAGTACCTGTTGCACCAACACGTCCTCGAACGGGCAGGCATTAGTCGACGGTACGGTTGCGGATCACCTCGTGGTTGGCGACCCATCGTTCATTGGGAACGGACTGGGCATCACGAACACCACTGCGATCAACGGTATCGCTCTCACCCCTTACATAGCCCCTCCGATGAACTTGCAGGCGTTCGGGCGGATCCTCAACGTCAGGTCTGCGAATCAGGTCGTCCTCGATCCGTTCGGCTCTGTCGCAGCAGCCGCCTGGCGCGAACAAGACATGGTGGGAGACCGTGGGCGGATTGTCATCGTGATGGACACGAATTGGCCTGACGCTGAGGGAGGGGCCGGCAGCCAGTGGGTAGCGAACTTCCAGTATTTTCTTCGGGGTGCTCTCGGCGGCAGGTGATTTTTCGGAGCGGGACACGGGACTCGACCCGACCAGCTAGTCGGTAGCGCCCCGGAGGGAGCGGGACACGGGACTCGACCCGGCGAGCAGGATCCGCTCGTCTAGCTGCGTCGCCGAACGACGATGGACCTCATGGCCCGAGAGGACCGAGTCCGCGAAACCTCGGTTCCACGGTTGATCCTTTGGATTTTAGTCTTGAACCAGAGCGGGACACGGGACTCGAACCCGTGACCCCGAGCTTGGGAAGCTCGTGCTCTACCAACTGAGCTAGTCCCGCGTGAGAAGGACGCTACCGCGATTTCCCTGGGCTCGCAAAGGCCTTCGTGGGCTCACAAGCTTGACCTCGGGGGAACGGCTCGGCTACTGACGGGCGTAGCGTTCATGAAGTCAGCCGTCGTCGAATCCAGGTGCGAGTGTCAGGCCCTGCTGTTCGCGTCTTTGGACGAGCAGCGCCACGTGCTCCGCGGCTGGGCGCGGTACCGCGGGCGGGAGCTCGGCGCGCCGTCTAACGCGCTCGGCGGCGAGGGTGACACCCTGAACATCGGGTTCAGCTGCCCGTTTTGCACCCGCAACACCCTGCGCGTGTTTCACAAGAGTGGGCTCGTGTACCGCGAGCCGGCGCCGAGCAAGGCGCCGCCGGCGCTCTCTCGCTGACGGTCAGGTTTCGCGAAAGAGCTCGCGCGCAGCGAGCCCGATGCCGCCGAGCAGAAGCACGGCAGCAATCGTGCCCGCCTTGAGCGGACCGAGCGTGAACACCTCGCTCGTCACGGCGGCGTAGACGCGATCGAGCAACGATACGACGATGCTGCCGGCGGCGATCGCGAGGCCCGGGGCAAGCCGGCGTGCCAAGGATCGAGGCGGCTCTTCGACCTTGGCCTGTGGGATCGGAGGGCGCGACGAGCGGCGCGCGACCTCACCCGGCACCGGACTGAATCGATCCGCTTTCGCGTCGAAGGGAGCCGGCGGCACCGGCGTTCTCCGGGCAAGACCGGGCGGCACGGAGAGCGGCACCGTGGCCCCCCCGAGGCTCGACGGTACCCCCATGTCGCCAGGCATTGCGACCGGGATCGGCGCGAGCGACCCGGTGCGGAGGAGCTCCTCCGGCCGTACATCGAGCGCGAGTGACGGACCGCGATCGCCTCCGTCGTCGAAATCGATCTGGTTCATGCCGAGCTCGAGCTTGTGCGTGCCGCTCGGCCGCCTCGAGATCGGAACGAGATCGGGGATCTCCGGAGAGCCGACGGCGGCGGGCGACGCACGATGAGCGTGGGCGGCGACCAGCGCTCGCCAGAACACGCCGGCGTCGGCGTAGCGGTCGGCCGGGCGCACGGCGAGCGCACGCTGGAACACGGCCTCGACCGCATCGCTCGTCACGACGCCGTTCGAGCGCGGGGTCGGGCGGCGCGCCGGATCGAGGATCGTGCGCCTGAGCTGCTGGTGATCCCCGCTGATCACGTGGCGTCCGGCGAGCGACTCGGCGAGCGTCAGGGCAAGCCCCCAGACGTCGGTGTACGGCCCCGTGGGGCCGAGTTCACGCGGGTTCCAGTGCTCGGGAGCGCCGTACGCCGGAGTGAAGAACGCCGGCGCGCCTGGTTCCGCGCCGTGGGACGTCGCCGCGCGCTGCACTTCGGCGACACCGAAGTCGAGGATCTTCACCTGCTGCTCGCCGGCGACCTGCGCGACGAACACGTTCTCGGGCTTGAGATCGCAGTGGACGATCGTCTCCGCGCCCTGGGGCCCCGTGAAGTGGTGGGCACGTTCGAGTGCCCGCGCGACCGGTTCGAGCAGCACGATCAGCTCGCCGAGGTCGAGGGGGCGCTTTCCCGCCCGGGCGCGGCCGCAGATGATGGCATCGAGGGTTTCGCCCTCCAGCCATTCGAGCACCAAGAACGGTACGAAACTGCCGTTCGGCGCGGTCATCACGTCGACGTGCAGCGGGCGCACCACCGTCGGCACGCTCGCCGACAGCCGGAACATGACCTCCGCCTCGGCGCGAAAATGTTCCAGAAACCGCGTCTTTTGATCGCGGTCGAGCTGCTGCGGCACCTTCAGGCACTTGAGCGCCACCGGCGCGCGAAAGCCGCCGTGGTGCGCGCGGTACACGACGCCGAAGCCGCCCTCGGCCACCACGCTCTCGACCTGATACGCGGAGGCGACGACCCGCCCCACGATCCCGAATCGGTCCTCAGTCATCGGCTCGGAGCGACGAGCTAGGCGATTGCGATCCCTAGCTGGCGCCGGAGCTGAAAGTACCGCTCGCTGCTGGCGAAGGCAAAGAGGTCCTTCGCGAGCTCACCCAAACCGCGTTCTTCTGCCTCGAGCAAACGCAGCGCGGTCCCAAGATCGTTCGACAAGAGGAGCCCTGCCCTGCACGCCGTTTTCTCGGTGGCGAGCGCCCAGCGCTGCAGGTTCGTCCGGCCGCCCTCCTCCACGAAGCGAAGGAAGCAACCGCGCAGGGTGTCGACCTGCGGCGGCTCGAGCAGGGGTTGAATCGCCTTCGCGATCGGCGTCACGCGCAGCTTCATGTCGTCGGCGATCGGAAGGCCCGGGTTGCCGATGACGAGGGCGGCAAGGAACAAATCCTCGAGATCGGGCACACCGCTGAACAGCGTGCGCACGTAATGCTCGTTCCGGTACCAGGTGAGGTGCCGGCCGACGAGGAACGCGTGCTCGAGCTGCGTACGACCGCTCAGCACCCGCTTGCCGACGATAGTCTGCGGGGGAACACCCGGGACGTGCTCGAAGCCCACGTCGCGATCACGCTCGACGAAGATCGGCGGAGCCGCGAGCCCGAGCACTGCGGAGGCCCAGGGGATCGCGCGCACGGCGGTGATGGTCGCTTTCGCCGGGTCCTGGCGGCCGTCGGGGGCCGGCTGGTGCAACTTGCCATCGCGGCGCAGGGTCGTGACGCGGCCGATCAGCACGGCGGGCGCAATGATGCTGAAAATCTGCCCGGTCAGCACTTCCTCCTCCGGGTGGAAGAGCTGGTCGTGCCAGGCGGACTGCGAAAGGCCCGCGCGCGGTGCGATCAGCGACTGCGCGCGGTGCGCCTCGAACTCGGCCTGCTCTTCCTTCGTCGCCGCACCGAGCGCGACCAGGCACTGCGCCGCGCACCAGGCGCGGTCTGCGTCGCCGCGCGCGGCGTAGATGCGATGGAGCTGCCGGTGAGCGTCGGCATCGGTCGGGTTTCTGCGGATGCGTCGCCAGTAGTCGTCGGGATCTTCGCTTGCGGCCGCCGCGTCGGCCTCGAGGCCACTGAGATCGACCTCGACGTTGATCGCGGACTGTGCGCGGACGAGCTCTTCCTCGAGCTCGACGACGCGAGCCTCGAGTTGTTCGATCCGCTTGAGCAACAGCGCGCGGCCGGCGTCGCCTTCCGCTTCGACCCGGAGTGGAGAGAGCGACGCCGCAGGCTCCTCGAAATGTTCGACGATCTTGACGTGGTGGCGCGTCTGGTATGCCGCCATCATCGCCTGCTCGAGGCGGGCTAGCCGGCCGCGGTCGAGGCCCAGGTTGTGCGCCGCTTTCTCGAGGCGCGCGCGTTCTTCGGCCGTGATCACGCCGTCCTCGAGCACCTCCGCGAAGAGTTCCTCGTACTGGAGCTCGAGCGGGCCGAGCGCAAAGCCACCCGCGACCTCGCCGGCCGTGAACCCCGTCTGGTGCTCGAACGCCGAGCCGCTCTCGTCAGACACGACTCCCGTCGCTCCCTCTCCCGCCACGGTCATGCCCCGCCCTGACCGCCGTTGTCGATTCCACCCGTTCCGCCCCCGCCGGTACCACCGGTGCCGCCGCTGCTGCCCGGGGGGCAGGTCGAGATCGAGTCGGCCTCCGTTTCGCCGGCCGCTGTGTCGAGCGGACGGCAGTAGCCGGCGCGGCCGAACAGGGACTCGATCGTCCCGCCCGATTCGTCCACGCAGCGTTCGCCGGATAGCGCGCAGTCGTCGTTGCAGTCGCAGAGCATCCCGCAGATCATCACGTCACCCTCGCCGAGGTCGCCCTGCGAGAGGATGGTGGAGTAGAGGCAACCCGCGTCCGGATCGGGGGTCGCGCCGTTCCAGCCGCAGCCGCTCAAAGCCTGGTTGAACGTGCAGAAAGCGGTGCAAACGCCCTCGGTCCGCGCCTCGTCGCTCGCCATGCAAAAGCCCATGCAGGGATCGGGGTCGTTGACGCCGACCGGCGGGGTGCACGGCGAACCGATCGGGAGACCGTCCGGCTCTTCGTTGACGCAGAAGCCGGTGCCGAAGTCGCAGAACTGGCCGGAGCCGCAGTCGAAGTCACCGCCGCAGTTCGGCACGCAGCCGGTCACGATCGTGCCGCACTGACGAGGCGTCTGGCTGCTGCAGAGCTCGCCTTCGGCGCACTGATCGGACGACGTACAGGCCTGTCCTTGCGGGATCAGACCGATGAGCGTGCACGCCACCTCCGGGCGCTGCTGGCACTTCGGCACATTGAGGCTGCCGGTCGTGCAACCCTGCAGGCAGAACGACTCCGTGTCGGTGAACGGAACGCAGAACGAGTCGAGCGCGAGCTCCAGGCACTCGGTATCGCTGGTGCACGCGCGGGTGCAGAGCCCGCCGCCCGGGCCGCCATCGGAGAGGCCATTGTTGGTGAGGCACGTGAGCAGGGGATCGCCGCAGCTGGCGTCGGTTGTACAGCCTCGGCCGAAGGAGGCGATGCCACCCGACCCGCCGGTGCCACCGGTACCGCCGGTGCCCCCCTTGCCTGCCGTCCCTCCGGTGCCACCGCCGCCGGTCCCACCCGACCCCCCGCCGCCGAGGAAGCCGCCTCCGTCGCGGCAGGTGCAACTCCCGTTCGACGTCGTGATGCCCGTTGCCGGGTCCGTGCTCTGGGTGAGGTCACAGCTCGTGCTCAGGCCCTCACAGCAGGACCCTTGGGGCTGGGAATCGACGACCGAATAGCTTTGCCCGACGGGCTTGCAGGAGCTGGGGCCACCCGTTGCCTCGTCGCTACCGCAGCTGACGGTCGCGAGCGTCAAACCGGTGAAACCCAAGAGCAGAAAGCCAAGTCCGTTTCGCATGTCGATCTCCCGGGGCGGGGCCCACTCCCTAGTGTGGTCGGCAGCCCTCGACCTGCGCAAGGTCTTTCGTGCACTCCCGGTGGAATTTCGAGGAGGCCCGGGAGGGCGCCCCGAGGCCTACGGGCACGCGATGGTGTCGGCTTCGGTCTCGCCCGTCTGCAGCACGCGACAGTACCCGGCACGCCCGAAGATGGTCATGATCTCGCCGCCGGTTTCGTCGACACAGCGCTGCGTGGAGGCCTCGCAGTCGTCGTTGCAATCGCAGAGCGCACCGCACAGGCCAAGATCTCCCCTACCGAGATCCGGTGAGAGGCGCGTGAGGAAGAGGCACGCCGCATCCGGAACGGCCATGCCGTCCCAGCCGCAGCCGAGGAGCCCGGGATCCATGGTGCAGAACGCCGAGCACACGCCCTCGGTCGCGGTTTCGTCCGTGGCGCTGCAGAACCCGTTGCACGGATTGGTGGTGGCATCGGGATCGCAGGGCGTGCCGATCGGATCACCGGGCGGCGCATTCGGAACGCAGAGCCCCGTACTGAAATCGCAGAAGTCCCCAGCCGCACAGTCGAAGTCGCCGCCGCAGTTCGGCACGCACCCGGTCACGATTTCCCCGCACACCGGCATCGCTTCACCTGTGGCGCAGAGCTCGGTCATTGCGCAGTCGTCCGACGTGGTGCACGCCGTGGTTCCCAGGAGCAAGCCGAGCAATCCACAGGCGACATCGGTGCGCCCGTTGCACTTGGGTTCACCCGCCATGCCCGTCGTGCAGCCTTCGAGGCAGTACGTGATCGTCTGCGCCTCGTCGAACGCGACGCAGTAGGCCCCCGCGGCGAGCGCCGTGCACTCGGCGTCGGCCGTGCAGGCGAGCGTGCAGAGGCCTCCAGCAGGGCTCCCCACGTCGAGGGCTCCGCTGGTTTCGGTCACGCACGTGAGGCCACTCGCGCAATCGCCGTCCGAAGCACAGCTCGCACCGAGCGCTCCCGAGCCCGTGGCGCCCGAGCTGCCGCCCGCGCCCGCACTCGAGCCGCCCGTGCCACCCGTGCCGCCCGTAGCGCCGCCGCTTCCGGCGGCACCGCCCGTCCCGCCTGCAGCGGCGCCGTCCTCGCAAGTACAGATGCCGTTCGAACGCATGATCCCGGTCTCGGGATCGGTCGTGGTCGTGAGGTCACAGTTCGGGGTGAGGCCCGCGCAGCATGCTCCGCTGGGCATCGAGTCGACCACGTCGAAAGTTTCCCCGACCGCGGTGCAATTGCCGACGCTGCCACCGCTGCCACCGCTGCCTCCCGTCGCGCCGCCCGTGCCCGAGCCCCCCTTGCCGCCGGTGCCGCCCTTGCCGCCCGCGCCGCCGGTCGTCGACGATCCACCCGTCGTCGCCCCCGCCGTCCCGCCGAGAACGGAACCGGACCCGCCATCGTCGTCGCTGTCGGAGCCCCCCGACCCGCAGCCGAAACCGACGAGAACCCACGATAACGAAGCCCCCAAAATGACGATCGGCTTGTGGAACGCTGACATGGGTTCTCCTGTTCGCTTGCCTCGCTGGTGCCGTAGCACGGCGAGAAAAAGGCCGGACCTACCAAGAGTAGTGTCCAACCCCGGTCCGTTCCACGCTCGCGAGCAGCCAAAGCGGAAATCTCCGCCGCGCGTGCCCGGCTTTCTGCTAGTGAGCCCTCCTCCGAAACCTTTACGCTAAGAAACCAACCCCTCGGGTCGATAGCTCAGCCGGTTAGAGCAGCGGATTTTTAATCCGTTGGTCCTGGGTTCGAGTCCCAGTCGACCCACCATCTCGCGCTTCAGAAGGAACCTGAACCCGCGGTCCCGGCGTCCGGAGTGCCCGGGGCGCCAGCGGTGTTCGCGGTGTACTGAACCTCGATCGTGGGGTGATAGGCCGGCTCGGAGTTTTGCCGCGAGGCGAACTGGACCATTTCGTTCGAGGTCGAAGTGGTCGAGATGATGACGCCGCTATTCGATGGCGGATTGTTGATCCACGCTCCGATCATCGCCCGTCCGACCTCAGGCATGATCAGCGTGAGGTCACCGACCGTGGGTGCGCTGATCGTTAGAAACGCCGCGTCGCGATCCGAGGAACCCTTCGCTCCTGGCTGTTGCCAAGGCGTCTGACCTGCACGCATCGGCCACGTTGCACTCCATTCGTCGAATGGCGCAGCAACGAGGCGGTGCATCGAGTAGTTGTGCGGCGAACCATTCGTCACGCGAAGACGGATGATCGCCGAAGTGACCGTCGCAAAGGTGCCCGGGGCGGCGACTGGCATCGGGAAGTGAATCAGGCACGAGTTCCCGACCACGGATCCCGCGTCACCGCGAACGGCACAGAACGTATAGTTTCCAATGTTGCCTGACCCTTCTCGTATCGTCACGTCCGCGTCCGCAGTCGCAATGTGGGTGAGGGCCTGTCCGATCGACGTCGTCGCTTCCCGGTACCGCACGTCGTCGCATCCAGCGAAGGACGCAATCGAGATCGACCCCCACACCAACTTCCCGAGCCCTATTTTCCCCATGTGATCACCTCCCTGACCCCACGGAGTAGAGCATGGTGCGGCTCCAGCCGCAAACCCCCAAACCCCCGTTGCCGTTCGAGTTAGCCCTGCGGCAACAGCGCACAGAGTTGCGCGCTGACGGATTTGGTCACGTCGGCTTCGACTTCGGAACCGAGCGCGGCGCCGACGCTGAAGAGGGCGAAGCTCACGTATTCGTGCAGCATCTGCTTGAGGACGTGATCGGGATCGGCGCCGCCGGCGACGACGACGGCGTTCTGCGCAACGCGATCGGCATCGAGCACGCCCTCGGCGTCCGGGCCCGCGCCGCGGAAAAGCATGTCGTAGACGCCGGCACCGACGGCGAAAGAGGCGAGGCTATCGCGCACCTCGGCTGACTTTCCGGCGGCGGTGGCGCTGGCGAAAATGGCGAGCAGAGCGCCGTTGGCGGCGTTCACGAGCGCGGTCGGGCCACCCGAGACGCGCGGCGGGTGCATCGCGACGTGGTGCGCCTGCACCAGCGCGTAGAGCGCGCGGGTGGTTTCGAACTCGCCGAGACCGGTCGCCCTGCCGATCTCTTCGACGCTGTGTTTGCCGTCGACGGCTGCGTAGACCTTGGCAAAATCCTCGGGCGGCTCGCCGCGGCCCTGGACCCGCACCGGCACGTGCTCGGCGGAAGCGACTTTTTGGCGGAAGTAGCGCATCTCGTCCATGCGCGTGACGCCGTCCATCAAGAGCGCGTTGGAGCTCAGTGTGTGGTGGGAGACGAGCCGCGCGGGATCGAAGTCGTCGAGAAAGAAAAACGTGCCGTCTGCGACGAGCAAGGTCGCGAACACGATCTCCTGGATCTGCTTGGAGATGTGGGCGTACAGCACTTCCTGCGTGAGCAGACCGAGCTCGAGGGCGGCCTCGCCGAAACGGCGGCCGGCGCGGGTCTGTTCGAGGACCCGATCGCGCGCGGCGGCATCGAGCGCTCCGTAGCGGTAGAGCACCGAGCCGATGCGCTCGTCGTCGACGTTGGTCGTCCCGCCGACCACGTTCCCCTGATCGAAGAAGACGCTGCGAACGTTCTGCCGGTCCTCGACCACGAGCTCGCCGCGCCAGCCCGTTTGCCCGAGCAGCGCGAGGACGTCGCAGAGTGCGCCGGGTCCGGTCACCTCGCCGGCCACGCGAACGACGGCACCGTCCTCGGCATCCCGGCGCCCGTCCTCGCCGGTGTAGCGCATGAATACGACGTGCTTGGGTGAAGGCAGCACGCGGAAAGCGCCTTCCCGCGCCCGCATGCGCTGCCCGGCGACGACACCGATCGGGTGAGCCTCACCGCGGGAATCGATGCGCACGAGCTCGTCCCGAGCGTCCTTCATCCTGACTCACCACTCTACCACGCCTCGGGGAAAGCCCGAGAGTTTCGCCGCGTGGCCATCCACCTCGGGGACCTTGAAAACCACCCCCGGCGCGTGCACGCTCCGTCTCGCTTTGTCCGGAACGACGCTCACGACCACCCGCGCCATGGCGCTCGACCATTGGCGCACGCTCTGCCCCGACCTCAGCATCGAGAGCACGAAGCGGTTACCTAAGTTCGAGCTCGGGGACGTGCCCGACCTCATCGAACGGCTCCGCTACGAGGGTTACGTGAACGTGCCGGGGGTCATGCCGGAGGCCGCGTTCCTGCCGCTCCGAAAATGCATCGCCACCCTGCACGAGGCGGGGATCCCGCTCGCGTTCGCCTTCGTCTACGACGAGTTTTGGCAGACGTTCCAGGGCGTCGCGCGTTTCATCAGCGCCGCGCTCGGCGAGGGCTACCGCGCCCTGCCGGATTTCTGGGTCTGGCACGTGCTCCCCTCGGAGAAGGCCACGGGTTGGGCACCCCATCGCGACCGGGTCCAGCCGACGCTCGACCGCGACAACTCGCCGCACTCGCTAACCGTCTGGTTCCCATTTTCCGACGCGACGCCGTTGAACGGCTGCATGTACGTGCTCCCAGCCCACCTCGACGAGCGCTTCAAGCTCCGGCGGTGGGACGGCGACGACAACATCGTGGTCAAGGATCCGCAGAACGTGCGCGCCCTGCCGGCCACGGCAGGCAGCCTGCTGGCCTGGAACCAGGCCGTGCTCCACTGGGGCGGGCGAGCGAGCCGGCTCGCGAACGCGCCGCGCGCGAGTGCGGCCTTCGAGTTCCAGCGCGGAGACAAGCCGCCGTTCAACGAGCCGCTGCTCGACCCCGGCGTGGCCCCTCCCTTCAACTTCCGGCTGGGGCTGATCGGCAAACAAGTGCTCCAGTATCAGCACATGTACCCGCTCAAGCCCGAGGTCGAAGCGATCGCCGTCGCGCTCCGCGATCGGTTCATGCCGCTTTCGGCGACGGCGCAGAGCGGCGCCTTGCCGGGTGAAGTCTCGGGCGGCGGCGGGGGCGGCGGCTAGCTCACCGGAGCTCGGCCACGCTGGTCCCGAACGCGCGCTCGAGGCCGCCGAGCAGCGCGTCGGTCGGCGTGACGCGCGTGCCGTCGAGGTCGAGCACCGCCTCGGCACCGTCCGGCAGCGAGAGCACGAGTTCCACCGGACACGGCCCCGGCGAGCCGCGCAAGAGGTCGCGCAGCGTTTCGAGATCGCGCTTGACCGTGCGCTCCGCGTCCAGGCGAATCGACACCGAGCTCGCACTCTTCAGTGCGGCGTCGGAAAGGAGCTCGACCGAATCGACCAGCAACGTCGGCTCGCGGGGCGTCCCGTCGAGATCCTCCTCGTCGGTCATCGGGAAGCTCACCTTGCCGGCGATGACCACCGGCTCACCGCCCGTGAGCAGGTGCGCGTACGTCTCGATGCGGTCCCCGCGGAGCTTCGCCTTCACGCGACCGACCAGATCCTCGACCTCGAAGAACGCCGCACGCCCGCCGGCGCCGCCCTTGAACAGGCGCTCCTGGTAACCCTCGACCATGCCGGCAACGTTGACCTGGCTCCAGGCCGCTTCCTGCGAAACCTTGATGCTCGGCGTGTAGCCGAGCCGCGAAAACTTGCTGCCGTAGCGCGAAAGCGGATGCCCGGACACGTAGCAACCGAGCGCTTCCTTCTCGCGTTTCAGGTGCTCCATGCGGTCCCACTCGATCGCGGCGGGGTAGTCGCGGAGTGCCGCCGCCGCGCCGTTCTGGCTCGGGCCCGCTTGCTCGAAGGCGCCGAACAGCGTCGACTGGCCGCTCTCGCGCTCTCGGCTCGCGCTGCGCGACCGTTCGAGCGCACGGTCCACTGCCGCGAACGCGCGCGCACGGCTGATGCCAATCGGATCGAGCAGCGAATCGAACGCGCCGCATTGGACCAGCGCTTCGAGCACGCCCTTGTTGAGGCGCTTGGCGTCGACCCGCGTCGCAAAGTCGAAGAGGTCCCGGAAACTGCCACTGACGCGCCGGGCCTCGAACATGGTTTCGAGCGCCGCCTCCCCCACCCCGCGCACGGCGCCGAGCCCGAAGCGCAGCCGTGGCCCCAGCCGATCGCGCACCTTGCCGGAGACCCTCGGCGCGCCGGCTCCACTCGGGTTCGCGTAGACGACCGTGAAGTCCGTCTCGCTCGCGTTCACGTCCGGCGGCAGCACGTCCACGCCCCAGGCGCGCGCCTCGGCCACCAGCCGGACGACTTTCTCCACCTTGTCCTTGTCCGTGGTGAGCGCGGCAGCAAAGAACTCCGTCGGGTAGTGCGCCTTGAGCCAGGCGCTTTGATACGTGATCAGGGCGTAGGCGACGGAGTGGCTCTTGTTGAAGCCGTACGACGCAAACCCTTCGAGCTCGCGAAAGATCGCGCTCGCCTTCTCTTCCGGAACCCCGTTTTTCACCGCGCCTGAGACGAAGCTTGCCTGCTGCTTCGCCATCTCCTCGGCCTTCTTCTTGCCCATCGCGCGCCGCAGGAGATCGGCTTCGCCGAGCGAGTAGCCCGCCAGGCGCTGGGCGATCTGCATCACCTGCTCCTGGTAGACGGGCACGCCGTAGGTCGGGAGCAAGACCTCGTCGACCAGGGCGTGGAGCTTGCGCACGGGTTTGCGGCCGTGCTTGCTGCCGATGAAGTCCTCGATCATGCCGGTGCCGAGCGGACCGGGCCGATAGAGCGCCACGGCGGCGACGATGTCCTCGAACCGGTCGGGCTTGAGCGGCCGGAGGATGCGCTCCTGCATACCGCTCGACTCGAGCTGAAAAACGCCCGTCGTCGTCCCGCTCGACAGGAGCGCGTACGTCTCCTGATCGTCGAGCGGAAGGTCCGTCAAGTCGAGCGGCCGATCACGTCGATCCGGACGGGCGTTCACCAGCCGCTGCGCCACGTCGATCAGCGTGAGCGTCTTCAGCCCGAGAAAGTCGAACTTCACCAGGCCGACGGCCTCGATGTCGTCCTTGTCGTACTGGGTGACGATGCTTTCGTCGCTCTTGAAGCACGGCACGCGCTCGGACAGCGGTCGCTCGCTGATCACGATGCCGGCCGCGTGCATGCCGGCGTGGCGAGTGAGCCCTTCGAGCTTGCGGCTAAGGCCGATCAGTTCCGAGACTTCGGCATTGGTCTCGACCAGCTGTTTCAACTTGGGCTCGACCTCGAGCGCCTCGTCGATCGTGCACATCTTGCCCTGGCCTTTGGGCGGCACCAGGCTGGCGATGCGCTGCGCCTCCGGCGCCTGGATGCCGAGCGCGCGCGCCACGTCCTTGATCACGCTGCGGGCCTTCAGGTTCTGGAAGGTGCCGATCTGGCCGACGCAATCCTTGCCGTACTTCTCCGCCACGTAGGCGATGACGTCGTCGCGACGAGCCATGCAGAAGTCGATGTCGAAGTCCGGCATGCTGACGCGCTCCGGATTGAGGAAGCGCTCGAACAGCAGGCCGTAGCGGATCGGCTCGATCTCGGTGATGCCGAGCGCGTACGCCACCAGTGAACCGGCGCCGGAACCGCGGCCGGGGCCGACCGGGATCCCGCGCGCTTTCGCCTCGCGGATGAAATCCCAGACGATCAGGAAGTAGCCCGGGTATCGCATGCCCGAGATCACGTCGAGCTCGATCTCGAGACGAGCGTGGTACGCGGATTCGTCGACCGGCTTGCCCCGCCGCCGAAAGTCGGCCAGGCGCGTTTCGAGTCCTTCGCGCGAGACGTGACGGAAGTAGCTGTCGGTGTCGTAGCCCGCGGGCACCGGGAATTCCGGCAGCACCGCCTCACCGAGCTCGAGCTTCAGGCCCGAGCACATTTCGGCGACTCGCAGCGTGTTCGCAATCGCCTCCGGGTGGGCGCGGAACGTCTGCGCCATCGCCTCCGGGCTCTTCAGGTACATCTCGACGCTGCCGTGGTGGAGCGGCTCGGCGTCCTTGAACAACCGCCCGAGGCGCACGCACTCGAGCACGACCTGCGCGCGCCCGTCGTCCTTGTCCATGAAGTGGACGTCGTTGGTGGCGAGCAACGGAAGATCGAGTGTTTTCGCGGCGTCGACCAAGAGCTCGTTGAGCACCGATTGCTCCGGAAACCCGTGGTCCTGGAGCTCGACGAACACGGACCCCGGCTCGAAAGCGTCGCGCAGCTCGGCCAGCGCCGTCACCGTGCGATCGGGGCCGTACTCGAGGACGTTCTGCGGGACGTGCCCGCCCAGGCACCCGCTCAGCGCGACGAGCCCACGGCTCTTCTCGGCCAGCGTCTGGAACGTGACGCTCGGGGCGACCTCGCTCGCGGGTTCGAGGTGCCCGCGCGAGACCAGCGAAACCAGATTTTCGTAACCGACGGCGTTGGTCGCCAGAACGACGAGGTGACTGACGGCGCCGCCAGGGCGCGCGATGTTGAGCTCGCAGCCGAGGATCGGCCTGAGCCCCTCGCTCAGACAGGCGTTGTAGTGGCGGAGCGCCCCGAACATGTTGGCGTGGTCCGTCAGCGCCACGGCCTTCATGCCGAGCTCACGGACCCGGGGCGCGAGCTTGCCGAGCTTCACCGCACCCGTGAGGAACGAGTACTGCGAGTGGAGATGAAGATGGACGAACTCGGCTGCCATCCTTGCTCGGGGAGCGTAATACGAGCGGCCGCCGCGAGCGGCGGCTCCCCACCGCGCGGCTCGTGCCCAGCCCATGGGCCGGCAGGGACGTCGGCTTCGGCTGGAACTTGAAGATCCGTGCCCGCCGCTCCGTCGATCCGGGAGCTCGGGTCATTCCGGGTGCTGCTTCCCTTGCAGACTGCTGGGCTTTTGGATTACCGCTTGAGTGAACCGAGCGTCACGAACGCGCTTGGAGCACTCCTCAGGAGAACTCGCGTCATGTTGCGGACTCGAACCATCGCCGCCGCGCTCACCGGCGCTGCACTTTTGATCCTGGCGCTGCCGGGTTGCACTGCTCAAGCGTCGGTCAACGGCGGCGAGGCTCAGCCGCCGCCTCCGCCTCCGCCACCTCCGCCACCCCCACCGCCTCCTCCCCCGGAGCCCGCGCCCACGGCGACGGCACCGGAACCGGCGAAGCCGCCCGAGCCGGCAAAGCCGCCCGAGCCCGCCAAGCCCGCCGAGAAACCAAAGAGCGAGGCCAAGGTTGCTGGTGACAAGGTCAGCATCCCCGGGCTCATCGAGTTCGAGTTCGGCAAGGCCACGCTGAAGGAAACCGCCGACACCCAAAAGGCGCTCGAACAGCTCAAGGTCTTCCTCGACGACAACCCGCGCGTGACCAAGCTCCGCATCGAGGGCCACACCGACAACGTCGGGACGCCCGAGACGAACGTCGAGCTCTCGGGCCAACGCGCGCTGACGGTGAAGGCCTTCGTCGTCGGGAAGGGCGTGCCGAAAGAGCGTGTGATCGCCGTGGGCTGCGGTCAGAACAAGCCGATCGCGGACAACTCCACGGAAGAGGGCAAGGCGAAGAACCGGCGCACCGAGTTCCGGATCGCCGAGCTCAACGGCAAGAAGTACATGGGTCGCGACCCGACCGGCGGCTGCAAGCCCTTCGAATGAGCGCCCTCTAGGCGCTCGGGGACGCACGCGCCGCGTGCTATGACGGCGCCGTGCGTCCCCTCGTGCTCCTCCCTCTCCTCGTCGCGCTCGGCTGCAATGCAGCGCCCTCGGACCGGCGCGAATGGCGCGCGACGGATCACGACCACACCGACAATCCTGGATCGGACCAGGTGGTCGGTGGGGCCGACGCCGGGATGGCGGGCGAGCTTGCCCAGCACGGCCTGAACGAGGTGACGCTCGTCGCCTGGCAGCAGAATTGCGTACGTTGTCACGGCCAGATCGGGCGTGGCGACGGCCCGCAGGGACGGATGACGCGCGCCATCGACCTGACGAACCCGGAATTTCAAAAGTCGATCACCGACGACCAGATCTTGAAGACGTTGCGCGAGGGTCGCGGCCTCATGCCAGCGTTCCCATTGCCTGAGACGACGCTGCGCTCGCTCGTTCAACTGGTTCGCCTGATCGGACGGGCCGGCGCCGAGGCGGCCGAAGCAGCGAGCGGCGCGCCAAGCGCCGTCGCAAGCGGAGCTGCGAGCGGAACACCAGACGCTCGAAGGGGCTCACCCAAGCCCGGTTCGGTAGGAACGCCGAGCGCGCCGGTCGCACCACGACCGGACGCGCCCAGCGCACCCGTCCCGAACGCACCCGTACCGAGCGCTACTGGACAATGACGATGTTCCCCGGCACGCCGGGGATCAGGCGCCGTCTGGCGCTCCTTTTTCTCGCCCTCGGCGTTTTTGCCGTGGTGAGGACGATCGACGCCGACCTGCCTCGCGACCAGACCCTCGTGTTCCGGCTCGACCAAACGCTTCGGCACGCACCGCTGCGGCTGACGGCCACCATCACCCGGGCGGGCGAAGGTGAGGCGCGAAGCGGCTTTACCCTGACCCGGCAGGGAGACGAACGCACCGACCCGCGGCACACGTTCCGGGCACCGAATGGGGACTACCTGGTGACAGTCGATTGGGACAAAATTGGGTCGGCCGAGAAACGGGAGACATCGAGCGTCCACCGCGTTACTCTGGAGGGCGGCGACATCGTCGTCCCGATTGGTCCGAGGGTTTCCGAGTGAGCCAGCCGCCGTCGCCGAGTGAGATCAGCACGCGCGTCCACGGGCAGGATCTCAAGGCCCCCGACGAGATCGTCGTCATCGTGCTGTCCGGCAGCCAACGCGGGCAACGGGTGCGGCTCGCCGAGCGCCTGCGCGTGGGAAAGGCACCGGACAACGATCTCACGCTGAACGACGACACCGTCTCTCGCTATCACTGCGAGCTCGAACGCCGGGCGCAAGGCGTTCTGGTCCGCGATCTGGATTCCACCAATCACACCAAGGTCGGTCGAACCGCGGTGCGCGAAGCCGTGGTCGAAAGCGGCGCGACCATCAGCGTCGGCGCGGTAGAGCTCGGGCTCCGGGTCGAACCGCGCCAGGCCTACGTCCTGCCGAGCGAGTCGACCCAATTCGGCGACACGATCGGGCACAGCATCGCGATGCGCACCATCTTCGGCGTGCTCGAGCGCATTGCTCCGACCGACGCCGCCGTGCTCCTGGAAGGCGAAACGGGGACGGGCAAAGACGTGATCGCGCGTTCGATCCACCAGACGAGCCCGCGGAAAGACCGCCCTTTCGTGGTCGTGGACTGCGGAGCCGTGAGCTACAACCTGATCGAAAGTGAGCTCTTCGGGCACGAGCGCGGCGCCTTCACGGGTGCGGTCGCCACGCGCCAGGGGGCCTTCGAGCTGGCCGCGCGCGGCACGGTGTTCCTCGACGAGGTCGGCGATCTCCCGCTCGACGTACAACCGAAGCTGCTCCGCGTGCTCGAGGCGTCCGAGTTTCGCCGGGTCGGCGGCAACCGCACGATGAAGGCCGAAGCGCGCGTGGTCGCGGCGACGAAGCGTGATCTGAAAGCCGAGGTCGAGCGCGGAAAGTTTCGCGAGGACCTCTACTTCCGTCTGGCCGTGGTGCCGATCAGCGTGCCGCCGCTCAGGATCCGCCGCGAGGACGTGCCTCCGTTGGTCGAGCGGTTCCTCGATCTCGCCAAGAAGCGCGACCCGGCGGCGGCGTCGATCACGTTGAGCGCCGCCACGCTCTCCGCGCTCACCGCGCACGATTGGCCCGGCAACGTCCGAGAGCTCAGAAACGTCCTCGACCGCGCGATTTACATCGCGACCGCCGGCGGCGAGAGCGAGGTGCGCCTGGTCGACCTTCCGGTCACCGCCAGCGCCGGCACCGCCTCAGCCGCCAGTTTCGAGCCGGACAAGAGCTACCGCGAGGTGCGCGAGGCGTTCGAGGCGGAGTTCGAGCGCCGCTACGTCTCGTGGCTCTTGGATCGGCACGGCGACAACATCAGCGCCGCGGCCCGCACGGCGAAGATGGACCGGAAGCACCTTTACGATCTCGCGCGGCGGCACGGGCTCCGCGCCGGTAAAGGCTAGAGCACGTCTCGTCATTGGCTTCGCCAATTCCGAGGCGTCGCGGCGCCCGGCGGCGCCAGCCGTCAGAACTCAGCGTGCAAGGCGGCGGAGACGATCATCGACGTCGTGTCGTCCGGATTGACCCCGCCCCAGGTGAAGTCCCTCAGGTTCGTCTTCAAGAGGTCGAAGCCGCCGCTCGCCTGAAGGCGCAAGAACGCGCCGAGCAACCGAGTACCAGGCGCTCCCTGCAGCCCGACGAGGACGCGACCACCGAGCATGACGCTCGACAGCGGCGAGAGCTCGCGGTCGCCCGTCCAGTACTGGCCGCGCGGTCCGTTCAAGGGCTCGCCGCCCGTGTAGTCGTTGCTCCAGAAGAGCGCGCCGGTCTGCGTGTAGTAACGGCCGTGCGCCAGCACGCGGATGGCCGGACCGACGTACTGCTCGAACTGGGCTTCGTACGTTTGGCCGAGGATATCCCAGGTGTCGCGATAGAGGCGCGCACCGACGGTCGCCGCCGCGTTGATCGGCTTGATGTAGTAGTTGACACGGACGGCGGCGGCTCCGCGCGCGCGGTTGTCCGGCTGATTTTCGAGCGCATCGAGCCCCGCGGGCGTGATCACCACGCCACGGTAGGGATTCTCGAGAAACCCGTGCTGGAGCGAGCCGGTGAGGACGAGCTGAGTCGACAACACCGGCGTCCACGCTTGCGTCCACGCGGCTTGAAACACGTCGACGTCGATGTCGCGTTTGGCGCGGTCGGCCGCCTCGGTGAAACACCCCTCGGAACTGTCGAGACGGGTCCGCGCGGAGGGGCCCGTTGCACCGGTGTAGGCGGTCGTGCACACCTTGTCGAAGCCACGGGCGTACGAGATCTCGATCTCGGTGTTCTTCTGAAAGAACTCCGAGCCTGCGGAAACGGAGATGGCCTGCGACCGGTAGTCGTGTTCCGTGCCGTACGAATAGTTGGCGGAGACCCGGGTCGTGGAGCGCTCGAACGTGAACCCGCCCTTGAAGACGTGGCGGGTGTCGTCGAACGCCGTGGCGGTGGTGACGACGTCGGCGATCGGGCCCGACTTCACCGCTTCGGTCGCGCCGGTGACGACGTCGGCTTCGTACCCGAGGTGCAGTCCGAGAAAATCCACGGGCTGAACGGTGAGATCCGCGCCAGGGGTGATGACCGTGAGATGGCTCGTCGACGAGGGCTCGAACAGCACGGTGGTGCGCGCGTCCACGTCCACGATCTGGGCGGACGCGGGGCGTGCGAGCGCGAGCACCGAAAGACCGAGGCTCACGGAAAGGCCGACCGCGCGACTCAATTGCACCCGCAGCCGCCTCCGCGGACGGAGCCGCCGCCGAACGACGACTCCCGGTTCTCGAGCACGTGCTCGCGCGCTGCTTTCTCGCCAGGCTCACCCTCGAAGCGCATGGTGGGGTCGGCGAGCACGGCGCGCTGCTCCGGGCGGACGGTCGCGCAAGCCGAACTCGCGAGCGCCCCGAGCACGATGAGCGAAAGAAGGACGAGCGGGCGCGGCAGCAGGGGCGGCTCGCTGCGACGAGAACTGCGTGGTCCGTGTTCGATCATGGCCGTCCTAGAAATACGCGCCGAGGCCACCCGAGTAGCTCTGGACGTTGCGGTAGCGGTCCTCCGTGAACATCACGAAGTCCGAAAACTCCAAGCGAAGCAGCAGTCGGAAGCGGAGTGACACCAGGAGCCCCGCGCCCACGCGCCCGGTGAACCAGTTGCGCTCCTGCCGGATCAGCTCGTCTTTGGGTTGCTCGATCATGCCGCCGGCCCCGAGCACGAAAAACGGCGCGACCGGCCAGTCGGGGGCGATGTTCAGCGCGAAGGCCCCGCCGTAGAGGATGCGCCGGCTGTCGGGCTGAAGCGCGAGACCGGCGTACGGCTCGAAGGCGATCGGCGGGGCGATCACGATCGCCGGCCGCACCTCCGCGAAACCCGAGCCGTCGTAGACGCCACCCATCAGGGCGAGCCCGCCGCGTGCGTCTTCGAGCGCCGGCGGAGCGAAGATCCCCGGCTTCGACGGCGCCCCGGGGGCGTCCTCGTCGATGGCGACGGCCTGCACGGTGTCGCCGAGCACGAACGCACGGCGCCCGTCGGCCAGCGTCACCTCCATCCAATACCCGGACTTTTCTCGCGTCTCGACCAAGAACGTGTCCCCCCGCCGCGCGCGATGGATCACGCGGTAGGAAACGCCGGGGCCCGCCCGCAAGTCCGTTTCTGCCACCACGACGCGCGCGAACACGTCTTCCTCGCCCTCCGCGGCGGAGAGCACGGGCGACCACAGCAGGGCACCGATCAAGACCAGGCCGGCGAAGGGGAGCGGCAACCGGGTCATTGGGTGGAGATCCGCGTCGCCCACTCGCGGATCACCGCGGCGGCGTCGCTGTCCTCGGTGAAGATCTGGCGCGGGTGCTCCAACACGGCGAGCGGCCTGAGCAAGAGCGGCGAGGAGTCGGCGTTCCGGCGCATCTTCACCTGGGCGGACTGGTAGTTGTCGCGCGCCTCGGTCGGGATGAAACCGCCCGGGACGTTGCCCGTGCACGTGTCGGAGACGTGCCCCACGTAGTCGAGAAAATGGAACGAGGTCACCGCGGCGTGGCACCCGCCCGAGCCGTCACCCTGCGCCGGATCCCCCGTGCTGCAGCTCGACGCGAAGAGAGCGCGCGGCTCCACCTGGCAGTAATAGAACCCCTCGTCGAACACGATGTTGGCCACCTCGAAGTCAGGCCCTGGATCCACGGTCGTCGGCAGGAGCCCCTCTTCGCCGCAGCCCGCGAGGCAGGTGGCGAGCGCGAGCAAGCAACTGCCGGCGCAAACGCGAAGGGCGGCCGTCACCACGCTTCTCACCGTAACAAAAAACCTCGCGACGTACGGCCTTTCGAGACGAGCCGGGCGCCGCGCAGCGTGAGCCGCTGATGGGAACGTTTGCAGAAAGTGATCACCACTCGAACGGCCGTCGGTCCGGCCCGTGGGTAGGTGAAAGGGAAAGTGTGGCCAGGTCCCACCTAAATAATCAGATCGTGAACTCGGCACTTGAACTCCATCACCCTGGTCCGCTAACTCTTTGCGCCCGACCTCGTTGTTGTGCGAGGATTACCTACACGCACCTACATCACGCGCCACCTCTGGTTTTGGAGCGTGAAACAGCCCCCGATGGAGCCGAAACGATGAAGCTGAGCCCGTACCTCCTCGCCGTGATTCCCGCAGCATTTCTCGCGTCGCACGGCGCGTTCGGGGCCCAGCTTGCTGTTCTTGGCGTCACTCTCGGGATCTTCTTCGGGACGCTCTCGCTGCGCCGCCCCGCCGAGGGCAACGCCACCACGACGCACCACTGACCATCGAGCGCGAAAGCCAGCCGCCGCCTCCGTCGGCGGATCCCCTGCGCGGCCACCGGCTGAAGCGTTTCGATGAGCTCACCCTGCACGACGTGCAGGCGCTGCGCCTGATCCTGACCGGCGGCTCGGTCATCGACTGGCACCGGCTGAACCTCGATAGCGAGTTCCACGCGCGCCGCCTGATCGAAAACCACGACCTCTCGCTGTCGGACCCTCGCGACCTCGCGTTCATCGATCACATCAAGCGTGAATCGGTCAGCTATCTCCGGCGGCACTTCAGCTTCGCCATCCCGAAGCCCGTCGAAGAGTCGTCGATCGTCGATCTTCTCTTGCTCGCCTCGGGCAAGGGCCACCGACAGCTCTGCGCCTGCACGATCCTGAAGACGATGCAGATCATCAATCACCTGGCAGGGCGCGAACTCTTGTTCCGTCTCCCGGTGAGCGACCGCGATCTCTTTCACCTGGTGGAAGAGAAGGTCTACCGAGTGGTCGGTACGATGTTGAGTGAAGGGTTTCCAATCACCGAGTTCATCGGTGGCAGGAAGAACCTCGACTCCACGTATTCGAAGTTGCTCTCCAAACCCGAGGCGACAGCGGCCGCCCTCTACGACAAGCTTCGCTTTCGGATCGTGACGCGAACGCAGGACGACATTCTGCCGGTGGTCCTCTACCTCACCGAGCGGCTCTTCCCGTTCAATTTCATCGTGCCCAAGGAAAGCACGAACACGATTTTTCACTTTCGCAGCTACTGCGAGACCCAGCCGCACCTCGCCCCCATGATCCCCGATTTCCAGGGCGGCCTCGATGACGACCTCACGCCCGGTGACAACCGCTTCAGCGCGCCGACCTATCGCGTGATTCAGTTCGTCACCGACGTTCCCGTTCGGGTCCCCCCGCACGTGATGGAGCTTGCGCCACCCGGCTCCGAGCAGCTTGGCCCGCTCGTGTACATGCTGTGCGAGTTCCAAGTGCTGGACGCGGAAAGCGAAGCCAAAAACGAGACGGGCGAGGCCAGCCACGACGCCTACAAGCGCCGTCAACGCGAAGCGGTGTTCCGGCGCCTCCGGCTCGGAAGCCGCGGCGACGCCTGACCGCGACGGATTTTGGCCGAACGGTGCTGCCTAACGGCCGAAAGAGGTGGTAGGACCTCGATTCATGAGGCTTCACGCCGCCAAGGTCCACCAGATGGCCCAGGAAATGGTGGGCGCCCTGGTCAAGGGCAAGGACATCGAGTCCCAGGCACCCGACGAGGTGCGCGCCGACATCGAGTCGGTCCTGAACCAGTACATCCGCGACGAGCAAGCGGTCAGCGAACGCGCGAAGGATCTGGTTGCCGCGCGTGGGCTGTCGCAGACCGAATACCAGCGCCTCAGAAAGCTCGTCGCCGACGAAAAGCACATCAAGCTCGACGAGGACGCGATCGACTACCTGCTCGACCAGCTGGTTGAGATGCTCATGCACTCCGCCAACGTCGACGAAGTCTTCGCCGAGGACTACGAGCTCCGGCGCAAGATGCGGGACCCGTTGCGCAAACAGTTCAGTGACGAACAGGCGCTCGAGGAAGAAGTCAGGAAGCAGCTGAGGCACGTGCAGGAGGGCACGGGGATCTGGGAGATCGAGTACCGGCGAATGATGGAGGACATCAAGCGCCGCAAGGGGTTGTGAGCTCTCGTCCATGCGCAGCATGACCGGCTATGGTTCGGCCGAGGCATCGCTCGGCGGCGGCACCCTGACCCTCGAGCTTCGGACCCTGAACCATCGCTTCGTCGACGTCCGTATCCGGCTCCCCCCGGAGATCAGCGACCAGGCCTCGTTTCTCGAGCAACTCGTGCGCGAAAAGCTCGATCGCGGCCGGATCGACGTGATGGCCAGGCTCGGCGGAGCAGCCCTGCCCCCTGCCCGCTTCTCGGTCGATCGCGCTCGCACGCTCCATGGCGCGCTGGCGCTCCTCCGTGACGAGGTCGCGCCCGGGTCCGACCTCCCGCTCACCACGCTCGCGAGTTTTGCCGGCGTGCTCCTCGAGCCAGCCGTCACCGACACCGAAGCCGTGCAGCGCGCGCTGACCCAGGCGCTCACGCGCGCCCACGAGCGGCTGCTCGAGATGCGGCAGGCGGAGGGCAAAGCTCTCGGGCAGGACCTCGCCGCGCGCCTTGCTCGGACGCGTTCGTTGCTCGCCACCATCCGCGAACGAGCCGGGGGCCTTCCCGAGCTTCAGCGCGCCCGCTTGCGCGATCGATTGGAGCGCCTGCTGTCGGGGAATGCCCCGCTCGACCCGACGAGGCTCGAGAACGAAGTCGTGTTGATGGCCGACCGAACCGACATCAGCGAGGAACTCTCTCGTCTCGAGAGTCATCTCGGCCAGGTCCACGCGTTGCTCGATCAGACGGGCCCGGTGGGCAGAAAATTCGACTTCTTGCTGCAGGAAGTCGCGCGGGAGCTCAACACGGCGAGCGCCAAGAGCCAGGACGCCCCCGTCGCGCAGCTGGTGGTGGACGCCAAGGTCGAGGTCGAGCGCATGCGGGAGCAGGTCCAGAATGTCGAATGACGGCCCGCTCCTCTTGATCGTTTCGTCGCCGTCCGGCGCCGGCAAGACGACGCTCGCCAATCGCCTGCTCTCCGCCGTCGACGGCCTCAAGTTCAGCGTTTCGCATACGACGCGCCAGCCGCGCCCGAGCGAGCAGCAGGGCCGCGAGTACCACTTCGTCGACCGAGCGTCGTTCTCCGCGCTGATCAGCGCGAACGCGTTCCTCGAATGGGCCGAGGTGCACGACAACCTGTACGGCACCAGCAAGGACGAACTCGACCGTGCCACCGGTGCGCGCGGCGTTCTCTTCGACATCGATCATCAGGGCGCGCGCCAAATCAAGAGCATGAGGCCCGACGCAGTGGCCGTCTTCATCCTGCCTCCGAGCATGCCGCTCTTGCTCGAACGCTTGCGCAGAAGGGCCAGCGAGGACGAGACCACCGTGCAGCGGCGCTTCGACGCCGCGCGCGACGAGATCGCTCACTACGGACTTTTCGACTACGTGATCGTCAACGACGACATCGAGCGAGCGCTCGCCGAGCTCATCGCCATCTTTCGTGCCGAGGAATGCCGGCGTCCGCGCGCGGCACGCCACGCCGAACGACTGCTGGCCGAAACCCGCGGTTTCGGCGGCACGACCCCCCCCGGCCCCAAGGAACCCCGTTCACCATGACCCCCCAGCCCCTGCTCATCGTCGGCTCGATGGCGTTCGACGACCTCGATTTGCCGTCCGGTCCCGCCCGCGACGTGGTCGGAGGCTCCGCGACCTACGCCGCGCTCGCCGCCACTCAGTTCGCCGCAGTGCGCGCCGTGGCGGTGGTCGGCGAGGATTTTCCCAAAGCGACGCTCGACGATCTCGAGCGACGCGGCGTCGATATTTCCGGCATCGAACACGCTCGCGGCAAGACGTTCCGCTGGGCAGGGCGCTACGCCGACAACCTGGCGAGTCGCACCACGCTCGACACCCAGCTCAACGTGTTCGCCGACTTCAAGCCCAAGCTCCCGCCCGCCTTCGTCGACACGCCGTACGTGTTCCTCGGCAACATCCACCCAGCCCTCCAGCTCGACGTGCTCTCGCAGGTCAAGGGAGCGCGCTTCGTCGCCGCCGACACGATGAACTTCTGGATCGAGGGCGAGCGGAAGCTGCTCGGCGCGGTGCTCGAAAAGCTCGACCTCCTGGTGATCAACGACGAGGAACTGCGCCAGCTCGCAGGGCTGCACAACCTGAAACTTGCCGCGAAAAAGGTGCTCAGCCTGGGGCCTCAGCGCTTGATCGTGAAGCGCGGGGAGTACGGCGCCCTCCTGTTCGATGCCGACGGCACGTTTTTCGTCCCCGCCTTCCCGCTCGAGGAAGAGATCGACCCGACCGGTGCCGGCGATACTTTTGCCGGCGCTTTTCTCGGCGCCCTCGCCCAGAGCGACCCACCCGACCGCGCGACGTTCCGCCGCGCCCTCCACCTCGCTTCCGCCGTCGCGTCGTTCTGCGTCGAAGCCGTGGGTACCGGTCGCCTGTTGACGCTCGACCTCGAGGCGATCAAACGCCGTCAGGCGGACCTTCGCAGCCTGGTGCACCCGGGCGACTAGAGCAAATCTCATAACCAGCTTTGCTGGTTCTGAAGCGGGCTTCGCCCGCTGCGCTGCTTCGCAGCGCGGCTCTAGCTCTGTCCTCGGGGGCGTCCCGCCCCCGGAAAAATAGCGAAGCCATTTTTCTCCCCCTCACCCGCTTCGCGGGTGGCTAGAGCGCCGCACCTCCTCACGAGGTTGTGAGACGCGCTCTAGCGCCGCGGCGCTCAGGCGGCGATGGTGGCGGTGTCGTCACCGACCAGCGCTGTCGCCGGGCCGCGCGACTCGGCTCGCACGCTCCGCACGATGGCGAGCAGCGCACGGTGATCGGCGGCGCCGGTCTCGATCAGCGCCCGCACGTAGCCGTCCACGTACCCGAGCGCCTGGCTCAGGCGGGGCTGGGTCGCGCCTTCGTTCTGCAGGCGGAACGTCTCGCGCAGCAAAGAGCGCAAAATCTCGAGTAGCTCGGCCTCGGTCTTGGTCTTCAGCATGGGCACTCCCGGTGGGTGCATGCCCGTTATCGAAGTCTCCGCGATCGGGCCAAATTTTCGGGCGCGAGTCCCGAGCCGAATGCCCGAGCCGAATGACGGAGGCGGGGCCGGGGCCCCGCCGACCCACACGACTAATTCGAGCTAAATTCGAAGGGTTGACCTGTTCCGTGGCAGTCTTATCTTAAGCATTGCTCACCAGGTGGACCGGCGCCCCAGCCGGCCGCCATGGGAGGGCTCAGAGAGTCTCATGCGCCTCAACGTCTTCAAGTCGAAGATCCACCGGGCCACCGTCACCCACGCCGACGTGGCCTACGAGGGAAGCGTCACCATCGACCGCGATCTTCTCGACGCGGCGAACATCCTTCCCTACGAGGCGGTGCACGTCTGGAACGCCACGCGTGGCACTCGCCTCGTCACCTACGCGCTCGAGGGGCCACGCGGGAGCGGGGCCGTCTGCGTCAACGGCGCCGCAGCCCACTTGAACCAGCCGGGCGACGTGGTCATCCTCGCCACCTTCGCGGACATGACGGAAGACGAGGCCAGGGCTCACGTGCCGCGCGTCGTTCGGGTCGACGGCAAAAATCGGCTGATCCCCGGCGGGGACCGCGCCGAGGAGCCGGGCCCGATCCTCGATTCGCTCGACCTTCACGGCTGAGAATTTTTGCCTGAGGTCGCGCTTCGGGTAGAGGGGATCGAGGCACTTTGTCCGATGCGCCGAACCCCGGGGACGTCGCCCGAGCGCTCCGGGAGTTGTCTCGCCTCGCTCCGCTCGCCGAGCTCGTGAAAGCGGCGGCGCTTCGGGCCGCCGCGGCCCGTCGCAGCGACTTCGCCTCGCAGCATACCGTCGGGCAGTCATTGCCTCCGCTCCCCGACGGGCTTTCGCGGGTCGACGCGGAAACGCCGTACGGCAACGTCGTCGCCGTGCTCGAGCGCGGCGTCACGACACCGTCGGAGGGCGCGCTGATCGGGACGCTGCTCGCGCTTTCGGCTGCGGATGAGCCCCCGTCCGAGGCGGACGAGGAGGGGTTCGTCGCGCACCTCACCTGGCTCGCCGCGCACACGCCCTGCGACGCGCTGCTCGCCTTCGACGCCTGCCTCGGGGAACGCGAGGTCGTCTGGCGCACGCTCGCCCGGATCGCGATCAAGCCGGATCGGGTGGCCGGGGACTTCGGCCGCGTGGAAGCGCTGATCGCCGCCGCGACGTTGTCGACCAGCACGACGGCGAGCGCCGCGCGTGCGCGCGTCGACGCTCTGGCCGAAGCGGAGGATCCCACCGTGCGGGCCTTGCTCAGCGCAGGCGGCGCCTCGAGAGAGGCGCTTGCCGGCGAGATCGTCCCTCCCCCGCTCGGACCGCTGCTGACGATCGCGCTGTCGATGACATTGGTTCTCTTCGTCTGGCACGCCGTGCGTCTGGTCGGCAGGCTGGCTTTTGCGTACCGGCGGCCGGCGTCGTTCCGGCTGACCGAGCGCGGGCTCGAGCTGACGCATCACGTCGAACTGCTCGGCCGCGTGCTCGACGAACGATCGACGCTGATCCCACTATCGAGCATCGTTCGCGTCACGCGCGAGGTGAAATACGCACGCGCCGGCCTCTATGCGGGCATCGCCTCGCTGGCCCTCGGCACCTACTTCGGAACCGGGTTGTTCGTGGACGGGATGCGCGTGCCGGGCGGCTCGTTCCCGCTCGTCGGGCTCGCGGTGGCTTTCATCGTGGCGGGGCTCCTGCTCGACTTCGTGCTCTCCGGCGGTGAGGACAACCTGCGCGGGCGCTGCCGGCTGCTCGTCGTGCCGGCGCGCGGGCGCACGCTGTGCCTCGGCAGGGTTGACCCGGGGCGCGCGGACGAGATGCTCGCGTTCGTCACCGAAGTGACGCGGAGCCAGAGCACGCCGCCGCCTGCGCCGGCCTGAGCTCGACCCGCGGGTTCATTTCGAACCGGGCGCATCGGAAGAGCCGCCTGTCTTACCCTTCGCCCCACCGCCGCCCGACGGCGGCGCCAGGTACGTCTCGCCGAGCACGAGCATGTTGTCGACGTGCGCGGCGCTGAGGAACAACGTGCCCTTGATGCGGGCGCCATCGGCCGCGAGCTCCACGCGTTCGACCACGCGCGATTCGGGAAAGCCGAGCGCCCACAGACGAAGATCCGGCGTCATCAGCATGCGGGTGATCCCGACCGCGTTCTTTTGTGCGAGCTCCGGGCTTTCGTCCTCGAGCTCCACGTCGATCGCGCCCCCACCCTTGTCGTCCGGGGTCAGCCGGACGCGGGCCCATTTCAGGGATTGCGGCAGGTTGAGGAGCGGCAGCCCGCGCGTGAGCTTCCACGGCTCGACCAGGTACCCGCTCGCCACTTCGTCGGCGCGGGCAGGCAGGATGCCGGTCTTCTTGCCGAGCGCGAGCGCGCTCTTCTCGGCGCTCGGCGGGGTAACGACGACGATGCCGGGCGCGGGCAGGACGAACACGCGTGGCGCGCGATCGGCCTGCGCACGCGCGGCGGGCACCCCGGCATCGAGCCACTCGCCGTTCGGGTCGGCCTTGACGATGGCGTCGATGGCGTCGTGGAGGCGGGCGCGCGGGACGTTCACTTTGAGCACGGCGACGACGTTGCTCGAGTCGCGAAACTGGGGCCCGACGAGCAGCAGCCGGTCGACGTCGCGGATCGGATCGAGCGCCGCGGGACCGAAGAAGTCACGCCACTGGTAGACGTTGCTGAGCAAGCGCCCGATGCGCGGGCCGAGCGCGTGGCGCCGGATCTTCTCGGTGAAGACGACCACGCGCACGTTGGCGTTGGCATCGACCACTCGCTTGGCATCGCCGCTGACCGCGATCGGCTCCCCGATTCCGCCGTCGAACCCGGCGTCGGAAAGACGCCCAGCGTCCGCGATGCCGGCGTCCGTTTCGGCCGGTCCCGCATCGGGGATGCCGGCGTCGACCGGTCCCGCATCCTCGATCCCGGCGTCGCGGGGGGGGCGCGGCGTGGCGGCGGTGCGTACGGGCTCGGCGACCGCGGGTGCCACCGGCACCGGATCCGGCGCCGGTGGCGGCGGGGGGGCCTCCTCCTCCAGGATGTCGACCGGGATGGCGGTGATCGGTGGATCGTCCGGGAGCGTCACGTCGGGCCCGCGGATCCAGCTGAAAACACCCAGTAATGCGATGAGCGGGGTGAGCGGGGTGTGGACGAGGACCGAAACCAGGACTAGCCAGCGCACGCGCCGATCGAACGTGTCGGCCCGGCCGCGCCAGTGAGTCTCGAGTCCCACGGGTTCGACCATAGCCTGTCCCCGCGACCCGGCGACCGGGCTTCGAACCAGGCCTCGGCCCCACGACGACCCTTGGCACGCGGCTTGAAGAGCCGAGAACTGGCTCCCGAGCCCACCCTCATGGAACAACCGAAACTCTATCGCCCCATGCCGCGCCCGTTGCGTCCCCTTTCTCCCAGCCTCCTCGTCATCCTCTTGGCGGCAGGTTCGTCCTGCGGTCGAGGCGCAGGGTCCGAAGGCGGCGGGCCACCCGGGGCCTCCTCGGCGCGAAGCACCGCGTTGCCGCAGGCCGGCGAACCGGAGCTGCCGCCGGGCCTCAAACGCCCCCCACCGGCCGCCAGCGCCTCGGGGACCGCGCCTGAAGCGGCTGCGCCGCTCAGCGCGTTTCCCAAGGCTCCCGAGCACCCGGGGCCCTGGTTCGTCGTCACGTCGCCGGCCGCCGGCATCTACGCCGACGCGTCATTCGAGTCGAAGCAAAAGATCGGCTGGGTGCGGAGCGGAGGGAAGCTCGCCGTCACGCCGTCGTCCGCGTCCAAAAAGAACTGCCCGCCGGGTTGGTTCGAGGTCGTGGGTGGCGGGTTCGTGTGCGGCAAGTTCGGCACCACGAATCTCTCGACCCCCGAGGTCAAGTTCGCCATCGTCGCGCCCAAGCTCGAAGACGTGCTGCCGTACTCGTACGCGCGGAACGCGAAGCACGGGACGCCGCTCTACCATTCCGTGCCGTCTCGCGAGCAGATGCTCACCTACGAGCCGTACCTCGCCGAGAAGAAGCCGAGCACCGAACTCGCGGGCGACTCCAAACCAGCAGGGGAAAAGGCGCCGGAGGGCGCTCCCGCCGTCGTCAGCGGCGCAACGCGCCCGGCGTCGCTCGCCGTCGACGGCGGCGCTCCGCTCGACCCCGGACTGCTCGACGCCGGCATCGAGGTCGAAGCCCCGGAAAAACCCTGGTGGCAGCAAGACAACATCAAGGAACGCTTGCACGAGGTGAAGCTCGAACACCTCGAAAGCGACGCCGACGACATCCTCGCCAAGCGCATGGTCACCGGCTTCTTCGTCGCCGTGGACCGGACCTTCCGCTGGAACGATCGCACCTGGTACAAGACGACCAAGGGTCTCATCACGCCCGCCGAGCGCTTCTGGCAAACCCCAGGACCGAAATTTCAGGGCGTCGAACTCAGCGGCGAAACGCTCACGCTGCCGATCGCCTGGGGTTACGGCGGCCGCAAGGAAGTCGCGACCTATCTCATCGAGGGCGCGGACAAGCCGCCGAAGAACTCCAAATCGATCGAGCGCCACACGGCGATCCCGCTGAGCGGCCGCGCGCTCGACATCGGCAAGACGCACTACCTCGAAACCCGCGAGGGCAGCTACTTGAAGGCGCCGCACGTGCGCGTGACGGAGCCGGGGCCGCCGCCCGCCGGGCTTTTGCCGGACGAACGCTGGATCGACGTCGACCTGTCGTCGCAGACGCTGGTCGCCTTCGTCGGCACGCGCCCGGTCTATGCGACGCTGATCTCGAGCGGCAAGGAATCCAAGATCAAGGAAAAGGACCACCGCACCCCGACGGGTGAGTTTCGGATCCGCGAGAAGCACGTGACGACGACCATGGACGGCGACGGCTCGGCGGCGGGCGACCTGCCGTACAGCATCGAAGACGTGCCCTACGTCATGTTCTTCCAGGGCGCCTACGCGCTCCACGGTGCGTTCTGGCACTCGAACTACGGCATCCAGATGAGCCACGGCTGCGTGAACCTCGCGCCCCTCGACGCGAAATGGCTGTACTTCTTTTCCGCGCCCGAGCCGCGGCCCGGCTTCCACGGCGCCTTTGCACGTCCCGAAACCTCCGGGACGCGCGTCATCGTTCACGACTAGGCCCCTTTTGGCCGCGCTTGACGCGCTGCCGGCTGCGTTCCATCAAAGGGGCGAATGGACCAGTTCTCGGCACACCTCGACCGCGGTTGGGACCTCGTTCAGCGCGGTGACCCCCGTGGCGCAGAGCTGAGCGCGCGGCGAGCGCTCGAGCTCGACGGTCAGTCGCCCGAGGCCCACAACCTGCTCGGCTACGTCTCCGCACTGAAGGGCGAGTTCGAGGAGGCGATCGAGAGCTACCGGCAAGCCATCGCGCTCGACGACACGTACCTCGAGGCCCTGCTCAACGCGGCCGAGGTGTACATCCACCCGCTCGGTGAATTCGACGAAGCGATCGCGATGTGCGACCAGGCGCTCGATCTCGCGGAGACCGACGACGAGGTCGTCGACGCGCTGCTCTTGAAGTTCGACGCCCTGCTCGGCAAGGGCGAGCCGGAAGGCGCCCGCGCCGTCTGCCAGCGCTTCCCCTCCGGTCCGTTCGAGAATCCGAACCACCTCTTCTTGGTCGGGCGCGCCTATCACGAGGTCGGTGACGTCGAGCGCGCGTTCCCGCTGGTCGAGGAATCGGTCAAGAAGACACCCCGCAATGCCGAGGCCTGGTACTACCTCGGCCTGGTGCGCGACGAGCGCGGCGACACGCCCGGCGCCACGACCGCGTTCCTGCGCTCACGTGAGCTCGATCTCGAGATCCTGCCGCCCCCCTGGTCGCTCTCGCGCGAAACCTTCGAAATGGCGGCCCGCCGCGCGATCGACGCCTTGCCCGAATCGCTACGCGTCTACGTGCGAGAAGGCGAAGTGTACGCGGCCGACGTGCCCGGGGTCGAAGTCGTGGTCGACGGCGTCGACCCACGCGCACTGCTCTTGCTCGACGGGATCAACACGGAAGACAAATCGCTCCCGCTCACGGCGCGCGTGTTCGTCTACCAGCGCAACGTCGAGCGGCTCGCCGGGTCGGTCGACCAGGTCGAAGCAGAGATTTTCGCGGCGCTCGAGCGCGAGGTCACGGCGACGTTCGTCGACCCGGCACCGGATCACTCGGTGCCGCCGGGGCACCTGAACTAGAGCCACTCGACGGCCGGGCCGCCGCTGCCCGTCAGCCGTCGATCCGCTCAGGAAGCGCGCGCGGCCAGCTCTTCAGCCACGCTGGCGAGCAGGGCGCGCGCCGGCGTCTTGTGCACGGCCTCGAGCGCGCGAACCGCCCGCGCCGTGTGGTCGCGGGCGCGGGCACGCACTTCGTCGCACGCGCCGCTCTCGAGCACGAGTTGGCTCACGAGCGCGACGGGCTCGCGGTCACCGGCAAAAATACGCTTGAGCGGTGGAGCAAGCTCCGGGTTCTTCGCCGCCGCCAGCACGAGCGGCAGCGTCAGCTTGCCCTCGCGAAGATCGGTGAACAGCGTCTTGCCGCTCCGCTCGGCGCCGTAGTCGAGCACGTCGTCCACCAGCTGAAACGCGACGCCGAGCTCTTCGCCGAAGGTCGAAAGCGCCTGCTCGGCCTCGGCGCTCGCCCCACCTAGGCGAGCACCCGAGCGCGTCGCGAAGGCGAACAACGAGGCCGTCTTGTCGCGCAGGATCCGTTCGTACGTGAGCTCGGTCACGTCGAGTTCGACCCGACCCCGGAGTTGCACGATCTCGCCTTCGACCAGCCGCCGGAGCGTCGCGACGAGATCCGGCATCAGCGCGGGCATCGCCCGACCCGTGCGATCGAGCGCGTGCACGAGCAGCAAGTCTCCGCCGAGCACGCTCACCGCGTTCGACCACACGACCCGCGCGGCGGGAGCACCGCGGCGCTCGGTGCCTTCGTCGATCACGTCGTCGTGGAGCAGCGTGGCGGAGTGCACGAGTTCGGTGACGACGGCGAGATCGCGGGCCTCGGCCGGGACCGGGCCGAAGCATGCGGCGCTCAGCAAGACGGCGACGGGCCGGAGGCGTTTGCCGCCGCGCTGGACCAGGTGCCGCGCGGCATCGCTCCCGGGCGTTGGCCCGTCACCCGAGACCGCCGAAAGCTCGCGCTCGACCCAGCTCATATCGTCGGCAAAGAGGGCCGTCACCTCCGCCAGGCGTTCCTCGGCGCGACCCGGGGCAGCGGCCGTGCTCGCGGCGCCGCGAAGAACCTCGACGGCGGCTCCGATGCCCAGGGACTGAGCCTCTGCGATTTTCTGAGCTTTCAAATTCTTGTGAAAGAAGTATGGCGGCGCCGCTCCTAGGGGTCAACGGGGTCGGGGGCCGGCCAGCGGGCCGCGTTTGACCGGATCTAGGTTGCCGTGCTGAAACAACCGCCGACTCATGGCGCGCACCCCGCGATCAAGAGCCGCGAAGGTCGGCCGGCGCGTCGGGATCGCGGTGTTCTCCCTGTTCGTGGCGATTCCGACGGCGGTCTGGTCGATCCAGATCATGCAGGTGGTCTGGTCGCCACCCCCGGGGACCGCCCCAGGAAGCTGCCGGGAGGGCCTACGCAGCCTGCTCGACGCGGTGGCTCGCGCCCGGGCCCCGGAACTGGACGAGCGCCGGAGCGAGCGCGAGACGATGCAGCGCTTCAGGGCCTCGCTGCTGCCCGAGTGGCACTTTCGGGGGGCGCTCGACGGACTCTGCAGGACGCCCGAGGAAGTCGAGATGCTCCGGACGATCGACGGGCTTCGGTATGCGGAAGAGCACGCGGTGAGGTATGAGGCGACGGCCCTTCTTGCTCAGCGAGCTGCGGCCAACGCGCTGTCGATCAAGCTCCGCGAGCCCTAGGAACCATCCGACTGATGAACGCCCCGACCGAGGATCTCCCCACCTTCGACGTTCTTCCGCTCAGCGCGGAGGTGAGGCGTGCGGTGGACGAGCTCGGCTACGTGCACCCAACTCCGGTCCAGACCGCCGTTTTCGAGCCCGCGTCGCGCGGCAAGGACCTGGTCGTCCAGGCGCGGACGGGCACCGGCAAAACAGCCGCCTTCGCCCTCCCGCTGGTCGACAGCATCGTCAAGCGCGGGGTCGCCGAGGTTCAAGCCCTCGTGCTCTGCCCGACACGGGAACTCGCGCTCCAGGTGACGCGTGAGGCCGACGCGCTGGCCAAGCACCGCGGCGTGCGCTGCGCAGCCGTGTACGGCGGCGCGCCGATGCCTCGACAGATCGCGGACATCCGCGCCGGCGCACAGATCGTCGTCGGCACACCAGGCCGCGTGCTGGATCATCTTCGGCGCGGGACCATGGATCCGAAGGCGATCCGCTGCCTCGTGCTCGACGAGAGCGACGAGATGCTCTCGATGGGCTTCTTGCCCCAGATCACCGAGATCCTGTCGTTCTTGCCGAGTACCCGGCAGACGCTGCTCTTCAGCGCCACGTTGCCCCCAGACATTCGTCGGGTGGCCGAGACCCGCCTAAAATCGCCGGAATTTCTCACGCTGAGCGGCGATCACGTCGGCGCCCTCGAGATCAACCACTACGTGTACATCGTGCCCGGCGACAAACTCGCCGCGCTGATCCAGGTGATCGAGGTCGACAATCCCGAAAGCGCGATTGTCTTCTGTAACACCAAGGACGAGACGAAGCGCGTCGCCGCCGCGCTCGAGCAACAGGGTTTTGCCGCCGACTGGCTGAACGCCGATCTGCCACAGAACGATCGCGAAAAGGTGATGGCCGCCACGCGGAAGGGCGAGCTTCGCTTCCTGGTTTGCACCGACGTCGCGGCACGCGGCATCGACATCTCGCACCTCACGCACGTCATCAACTACGACTTTCCCGAGGGTGCCGAGGCCTACGTGCACCGGACCGGGAGGACGGGACGCGCCGGGCGGACCGGCACGGCGATCGCCCTGGTCGGACCGCGCGACGTCGGAAACCTCTACCTGCTCCGGCTGACCTACAAGCTCAAGCCGATCGAGCGCCAGCTGCCGAGCGCGCGCGACAAAAAGACGCGCGAAGAAGCCGATCTGATCCGAATGTTCGTCGACGCCTTTGCCTCGCGCACACCGCATCCGAGCGACCTTGCTCTTGCGCGACGCCTGCTGACCCACGATCAGGCGGATGCCATCGTCGCCGGACTCTTGCGCGATCACCTGGGCGCAAGGCCCGACGCGCTCGACGAGGCCACGGCCGCGCGCCGAGCCCGTCCGCCGACTCCCATCGCGGACGCCGAGCCTGCACGCGAGAAGCCGCCCGAAGTCGTCGCGGTCGCGCCTGCTCCGCCGCGCGAGCGCCCACCGCGAAACGCGCGGACGGGGCCGAGCGCAGGCGCCGAGCCACCGCGCACCGAACGCTCCGGCCGGCGCCCGGAAGAGCGCCTCGAGCCGCCCGTGAGTGATCCACGGAGCGAAGACGAGCCCGCCCCGCGCGAGGAGGACCGCGCGCCGAACGAGCTCTACGTGAGCGTGGGCCGGCGCGACGGCGCCAAACCGAGCGACTACCACGCGGTGCTCGAGGCCGCGGGCATCGGGCCCGAGAGCCTCGACTACGTCCGCGTGCGCCATCGTCACGCCTTCGTCAGCGTGCGCGAAGAGCTGCTCGACAAGGCGCTCGCGGCGCTGAACGGCGCCATGATCGCCGGGCGCCGGGCGAACGCCGAGCGCGCTCGCCGCGACTGACCTGACTGGGGCGCTGAACCGAAAGCGCAGAGTCAAACGAAAAATCGCGGCGCGAGCGCGCGAGCGCGCGAGCGCGCGCTCGCCTGGGAACACGAGCGCCCTTTCAAGACTCGTGCCGACCGAGCTGCGTAACGGTTAGAAAAAAGCTACAAAAAGGCTGATTTCGTGGTCGAAACGGTTGCTGAATTTAGCGAGAGGGGTTAAGAAAAAAGGAACAGTTCATGCCCGATCGCGCCGTGGAAGAGCTCGTTTCCAACGTGAATTGGGCGCTCTCACGGGGTCTCCCCAAGCGGGATTTGCGCGCCATGCTGGGCAAACTGGTGGTCAGCGCCACGCCCGGCTCGCCGGAGCAGCTCTTCGCCAAGGTGGAGCTTTCGGAGCTCATCGTGCAGGAAGAGCCCTTCCGCGCCGCGCGCCTCGCTCTCGATGTCCTGGCGGTCGGTGAGGACGCGCGGCCCTACGGGGTCCTCGGCATCGCGTACTCCCTGCTCGGGAGCTTCAAGAAAGCGCGGCGCGCCTACGAGAAGGCGGTCGCTCTGGCGCCGGATCACCCCGGGTATCGACACAACCTCGGCCACCTGCTCGACGTCGCCTTCGATGCCCCGCGGAGCGCGCTGAAGCACCTGTCCCTCGCCTACCGTATGGTCCCCGACGAGCCCTCACTCATCACCTCCTACGCCCATGCGCTCGGTCGGACGGGCCAAGCGGCCAAGGCGGTCGATCTCCTGGTTCGGGGCCTAGGGTGGTCTCAGGAGCACGCGGCGAAGACCGTCGCGGCGTGGCGCGCGGGCGAACCGGCCCCGGCAGAGTGAGCCGCCGCGCTCGAGCGGGCGCGGCCTGACCGGCCGAAGGGCCTCGGGCGTCGCGTCCCCCTTTGCGGGAGGCCGCGTCGGAACTATCGATCGGGGATGAAAAAGGCCATCCCCTGGCTCGCCTCGACGTTCGTCCTCATCGCCAGCGTCGGCGCAGCACAGCCTGCCGCTCCCGCAGCACCCGCCGCAGCGCCGCGGACTCCCGCGCCAGCAACCCCGCCCGCCTCGGCGGCGCCGGCCGAGCCCGAGCTCCCGACCATCGACGATCCGATGCTGGTCCCGCCCCCGACGGCACCACACGTCATCCGGACTTGGCGTGAAGGGCTCTCGCTGATCAAGGCGAATTCGACGAGCCTTCGCTCGGCGCTCGCACGCATCGACCAGGCGCGAGCACGGGCGAGGCAGGCGACTGCAGCGTACCTTCCCACGCTCGATGCCGGAGCCAGCGTCGTGCACGAGATCATCCGCGGTCCCGAGAGGGTCCCCGGAACCCTCATCGAAACCGGCAACAGGATCCCCGACCCGGCGACAGGGTTCGGCGCGCGTGTCGAGGCCCGCGTGCCGCTCTTCGTCCCCCGGAGCTGGTACGACCAGAACACCGCGGAACAGGCCGTCGACGTAGTACGCCTCGACGAAGAGGAGGTGAATCGGCAGGTGATTGGCGCCGTCGCGGAGGCGATCGTGGCCAACGTCACGGCGGAACGCCTAGCCGAGGTGAGCCGCGTCTCTCTGAAAAGCGCTCTCTCTACCGTCGACCTCAACAAGCGGCGTGCAGCGCTCGGCGCCTCGAGCACGCTCGACGTGCTGCGCGCCGAGCAGGAGGTGCAGCTCGCGCGGGCCGATGTGGTTAGGGCGGACGAAACGCTGATGCGCTCGCGCGAAGACCTCGGCATCGTCCTCGGATCGATCGACGCCTACGGCGTGATGCCGGACATCCGTCTCGACGCTCTCGCAGCCGATGCCCGCGCGACGTGCAAGACCGAGACCAGCGTCGCGACGCGGCCCGACGTAAAGGCCGCTAACGCGAGGGTAGCGCTCGCCGAACGAGATCTCGGCTCGGTCGACTGGTCGTTCTGGCCGCGGCTGGATGCCGCGTCCGCACTCAACTGGTCACCACGCGACTTTGGGATCAACAACCGGCGTGTGACGTGGAGCATCAGCGGCACGCTCAGCTGGGCCCTGTTCGAAGGCGGCCTGCGCTACGGCCAAAAGGACGAGGCCAATGCGAACATACGGCTTGCCCGCGAGACCTTGACCGACACACGGCGCCGCGCCGAGGTCGAGGTGACGCAGGCGGCACGCACCGTGAAAGTCGCCGAGGCAAACCTCGCCGTCAGCACTCGTGCGCGCGAGATCGCGGCCGAAACCGCACGCCTCTCGCGGGTCGCCTACATGAACGGTAGCGGGACGAGCTTCGACCTGGTCGACACCGCTCGCACGCACCGCGAGGCCGAGCTCGACCTCACGATCAAGGAGTTCCAAGTGATGCGCGCCCGCATCGCCGCGCTGCTTTCGCTCGCCAGCTGCAAACTGTGACGCAAATTTCCTCTTTTTGCTGGCGAGAAAACTGGCGGACTAGTGCTACCGTGACGGCATGAAAACGGCGAAGGACGGTGTTTTCTGGGCCTTGGTCGCGCTGTCGGTCGTCACCTTCGCCGTCCTGATCGCGTTCGTCTTCCTGCGCGTGCCGGAAGCGCAGCCGCAAGCGGGAGGCCTCGCGCAGAAGATTTTCTACTTCCACGTGCCGGCCGCCTACGCGATGTACCTGTCCGCCGTGGTCGGTTTCGTGGCGAGCGCCATGTACCTCTACCGGGCGACGGACGCGCGGGATGCGTGGGCGCAGGCCGGCGCGGAATGCGCGGTTTGTTTCGGCATGCTGGTGCTGACGAGCGGGCCGCTCTGGGCGAAAAAAGCGTGGGGCGTGTACTGGACCTGGGAACCCCGTTTGACGACGCTCCTCCTCACCGTGCTCGTCTACGCCGCGGTCGTGATGCTCCGGACCTTCAGTGCGAGCGGTGAAGCGGAACGAAAGTTCGCTGCGGCGCTCACCGTGCTCGGCACGGTCACGCTGCCCATCGTTCACTATGCAGTGAAAAAGTGGGGCGGTAATCATCCCACGGTGATCCGCGAAGGTGGCGGCGGCCTCGGTCACCCGGACATGAAAACCGCGCTCTGGCTCGGCTTCGCCGCCATGACGCTGCTGGCGGCACTGCTCATCTGGTCCCGCGCACGGCTCGCCCTCACCTCCCACCGCCTGAACGCCCTGGAAGAGCAGGCAGCGGCCGAGGGCCTCGGGGAGGCGGCATGAGCGCCGCACAGCCCGCTGCCGCGCCGACCGCGCGCTCGATGGAGTTCCAGCCCGTTCAGGGCGGCCAGGAAACCACCAGCGCTGAAGCGCTGCTCGTCGCCGCGTACCTGGTGATGTGGGTGCTCGTTTTCGGCTTTCTCGCCATGGGGTGGCGCCGTCAGGGCCGGCTGGAGGGACGCGTCACCGAGCTCGAACGCACCCTCGGCGGGAAGGCCCCGCGTCCGTGACCGCGGAGCACGTGCTCTACATCCCAGGCATCTTGTTGATCGGCGTGACCCTCGGCTACATGTTCGGCGCTCGCGCGGCGCGCGCCGAGGTCTTGCGAGCCCGGAAGCGGCTCAAGGAGTAACGACCATGCTCGATTTTTCGCTGTCGGACGAGCAGAAGGCGCTGCTCGAAGCGGCACGTCGCTTTGCCCGCGAACGAATCGCTCCGATCGCCGCCGAGTGCGATCGCGAGGCGCGGTTTCCGAAAGACGTCTTCGTCGAGGCGCACCAGCTCGGGCTCGTGAACGCGACCGTGTCGCCCGACTTCGGCGGGCCCGGCCTGCACGAACTCGACAACGCGTTGATCGCCGAGGAGCTTGCCTGGGGCTGCACCGGGATCCAGACGAGCATGCTGGCGAACACGCTCGCCCTCACTCCGATCGTGCTCGCCGGCAACGACGCCCAGAAGAAGAAGTACCTCGGGATGCTGACCGCAGAGCCCGTCTTCGCGAGCTACTGCACCACCGAGCCGAGCGGTGGGAGCGACGTGGCGGGGCTCCGGACGACGTTTCGAGCGGTCGGCGACGAGTTCGTCCTCAACGGGGAAAAGTGCTGGATCACGAACGCCAGCCTCGCCAGCTTCTACGTCGTGTTCGCGACTGCGAACCCGGAGCTTCGGCACAAGGCGATCGCAGCCTTCATCGTCGACCGTGACTCGCCGGGCCTCCGAGTCGGCAAGCACGAGGACAAGCTCGGGCAGCGCGCGAGCGACACCGCGGCCGTCCATTTCGAAGACGTGAAGGTGCCGAAGGCGAATCTGCTCGCGCCGGAGGGAGCGGGGTTCAAGCTAGCCATGGAGACCTTCAACCAGACGCGCCCCGACATCGGCGCGATGGCGGTCGGCCTGATGCAGCGTTGCCTGGACGAATGCATCGCGTACTCCAAGGAGCGGAAAACGTTCGGCGTGCCGATCGCTGAGCACCAGCTCGTCCAGGCCATGCTGGCGGAAATGGCGATCTCCACCGAAGCCACGCGGCTGCTCTACCAGAAGGCCGCGTGGAACCTGGATCACGGCGTCCGCGACCCGATCGTCTCCAGCTACGCCAAGGCCTTCGGGGCGGACCGTGCCATGCAGACCTCGATCGACGCGGTACAAATCTTCGGCGGCAACGGCTACGTGAGGGACTACCCGGTCGAGAAGCTGATGCGGGACGCCAAGGTCCTGCAGATTTACGAGGGAACGAGCCAGATCCAACGGCTCGTGATCGCCAAGAGCCTGACGCGTTGAATTGCCCTGAGGGCTCCGCGATCGTACCGTTCACCCGTGTCCGGGTTCTCGTTTACCGAAGTCATCATGATCGGCATCGTGGCGCTGGTGGCCGTGGGGCCCAAGCGCTTGCCGGGCATGCTGAAGACCTTCGGCACGTGGGTGCGGAAGCTCCGCAAGATGACGACGGACGTCCGCGCTCAGACCGGGATCGACGACATGCTCCGCTCGGAGGGGCTGCAAGGCGGACTCACCGAGCTGCGCTCGCTGATGCGCGGGCAGGCGCCGGCCGCCGTGGCCGCGCCCTACCACCAGCGTGACGATCCGTACCGGCAGCTCGAGGTGGACGTCGATCAGGAGTACCCGCCGGAAGGCGCCGACGCGAAGGGTGCGCTTCCGGATGATCTCGCTGCGGACGCTCCGGACCCCGAGGCCATCGCGGCCAACGCGCCCGTAGCGCCTGCTCCCGCCGCGACGGCGCCTGCTCCGCCTGCGACAGCGCCTGCTCCGCCTGCGACGGCGCCTGCTCCCGCCGCGACGGCGCCTGCTCCCGCCGCGACGGCGCCCGCTCCCGCCGCAACCAGCAGCGAAGCGCCGCAACCAGTACCGGCCCCCGCTCTCGCGAAGCCGCCCGTCGAGAACGCATCATGAGCGACGGCGACCACAAGAAGGAGCCCGCTCCCGCCGGCAAGGGCACCGCCAGGGGCGAAGACGACGGCATGACGATCTGGGAGCACCTCGAGGAGCTCCGGTCGCGGATGATCAAGATGATCCTCGCCTTCTTGGTGGGGAGCATCGCCGCCTGGACGCAAGCCGAGTTCCTCTTGAAGGTGCTGACCCAGCCGTTCGTGGATGCGTGGGTCAAGGGCCGCGGAGCCGGCGCGGCGCTGAACTTCCCCGCGCCCACGTCCCTGTTCATCGCGTACATCCGGCTCTCCGTGCTCGCCGGCTTCGTGGTGGCGATGCCGTTCCTGCTTTGGCAGGTTTGGGCGTTCATCGCGCCCGGCCTCTACTCGAAGGAAAAGCGCTACGCGGCACCGTTCGTCATCACTTCGTGCGTGCTGTTTTCTGCCGGAGCGTTCTTCGGCTGGCGCATCGCGGCGCCGATGGCCTTCAATTTCCTGCTGAACATCGGCCCCCAGCACATCGGCGGGCTCGATATCAAACCCACGATCATGATCAGCGAGTACATGGAGTTCATCACTCACATGTTGCTCGCCTTCGGCATCGTGACCGAGCTGCCGATCCTGGTGTTCTTCCTCAGCATCGCGGGGCTCGTGACGCCGCGGCAGCTTCTCAAGTTCTTCCGCTACTTCCTGGTCATCGACTTCATCATCGCCGCCGTCATCACGCCGCCCGATGTACTGAGCCAGCTCCTGCTCGCGATCCCGCTCGCCATCCTGTACCTGCTCTCGATCGGAGTGGCCTGGGTCTTCCAGCGCAAACGCGAAGAGCCCGCGCCCGCCGACTAGAGCAAATCTCGTAACCGGCGTTGCCGGTTCCGAGGCGTGGCTTCGCCACGCGCGCTGCTTCGCAGCGCAGCTCTAGCTCTGTTTCTGGGGGCGTTCCCGCCCCCGCACCGGCAGGTATGCCGGTGCGCCCCCTCACCCGCTTCGCGGGTGGCTAGAGCTCCACTCATCCTCGGCAAAGTGACGAGAGACGCTCTAGCCTTTTTTCGCTGGTAGCGTGCGTACCAGTCCCTCAATCCTCGCGGGCGTACGGCTCGCCGCGCAGGATGCTGAACGCGCGATAGAGCTGCTCGAACAGTACGACCCGCGCCAAGCGATGCGGCAAGGTCAGCGTGGAGAGACTGAGCCGCGCGTCGGCCCGCCGCGCGAGTTCGGGCGGGACCCCGTCGGCGGCACCCAGAACCAGCGTCACGATGCCTTTACCGCGCGCACCCCAGCGCTCGAGCCGCCGCGCAAATTCGCGACTGGTCACCGCGTCACCGTCCGGTTCGAGCACGACGAGCGTCGCTCCCTCGGGCACGGCGCGCTCGAGCTCGCTCGCCCCCTTGACCTCCACCTCGTCGCAGCGGCTGTAGTGCCGAATGCGCGCCAGGTATTCGTCGGCCACCGCGCGCATCGCCTTTTCGCGAATGCGCCCGGCGGCGACGACGACGAGCCTCACGCCTGCCCGGACGCCGGGTCGGTCACGCGCACGCGCCGCGCATCCATCCAGAGTCCGTCGAGGTCGTAGAGCTGCCGCGTGTTTTCCTGGAACACGTGGACCACCACGTCGACGAAGTCGAGGAGCACCCACTGGCCGCGCGGAAGGCCCTCGACCGAGATCGCGCGCCAGCCGTCGTCCGCGAGCGCGGTCTCGACGGCGTCAGCGATGGCCGTCACGTGGCGATCGCTCTGCCCGGTCATGAGCACCAGGTAGTCCGCGTAGTCGACCTTGCCGGTAACATCTAAGATCTCGATTTCATTGGCTTTCTTATCGAGAGCAGCCTGCGCGGCGAGCAGGGCGATGCGCTTCGCCTCGTCGGAGGGACCAGAGCGGTCCGCGGGAGGCTTCGGCGGGGTGCTCGCTCGGGGCGGGCGTTTCGTCGGCTTCGGCGCCTTCTTCTTCAACCGCGGACTTGCCCTTCCCCGAGCACGACCCATTTCTCAGCGGTCAAGCTCTCGAGGCCCATCGGCCCGTAGGCGTGAAGCTTGGTCGTGGAGATACCGATCTCGGCACCCAGACCGAGCTCTCCGCCATCATTGAACCGAGTCGACGCGTTCACCAGCACGCAGCTCGCGTCGACTTCTGCGACCCAGCGCTCCGCGCTCGCGACCCGATCGGTGCAGATCGCTTCCGTGTGGTTCGACCCGTACCGGCGCAGGTGTTCGAGGGCGGCATCGAGATCAGCGACCACTCGCACGGTGAGGATCTTGGCCAAGAACTCGCACCCGAAGTCCTCGTCGGTGGCCGCCTTCACGCTCGGCACGATGCGCTTCGTGCGCTCGCAGCCGCGGAGCTCGACGCCCTCGGCGGCCAGTGCCGAAAGCACCGGAGGCAAGAGCCGCTCCGCGTCTTGGGCGTGAACGAGCAGGCACTCGAGCGCGTTGCAGACACCCGGTTTTCGCACCTTGCCGTCGACCGCCAGGCGCGTGGCCATCGCGGCGTCGCAGCCCGCGTCGAGGAACAAGTGGCAGACGCCCTTGAAGTGCTGCACCACCGGCACGCGCGCGTGCTCGACAACGAAGCGGATGAGCCCTTCCCCGCCGCGCGGGATCGCAAGATCGACGAGACCGACCAGGCTCACGAGCTCGCGCACACCGTCGCGATCACCCGGTGGGACAATCAAGACGGCGTCCGCGGGCAAGCCGGTACTCTCGAGCGACCGCGCGATGACGGCGCCGAGCGCGCGGTTCGAGTGCGCCGCTTCCTTGCCCCCACGAAGCAGCACGGCGTTCCCGGCCTTCAGGCAGAGCGCCGCCGCATCCACCGTCACGTTCGGGCGAGACTCGTACACCATGGCGATCACGCCGAGCGGCAAGCGCTGGCGCCCGACGCGGATCCCGCTCGGGAGCCGCTGCATTGGGCCGCGGCCGCCGACCGGATCGGGAAGGGTCATGACGTGCTCGACACCGCGGGCAATGCCCTCGATCGTCTTCGCATCGAGACGGAGGCGATCGATCATCGCGTCGGCCATCCCGGAGGCGCGCGCGGCGGCGAGATCGAGCTCGTTGGCCGACTGGAGCTCGGCCACGGACGCCCGAACGTCTCGGGCGATCTGCGCCAGGGCGGCGTCCTTCTGGGCACGGCCGAGCGCAGCGAGCCGCGCCGTCACGCTCTTGGCGCGCGTGGCTAGCTCACGAAGGGGGCTCAAGCGCTGCTGCTCCACGCCGTATTCTACCTGACGCCCGCATCCGGGGAAGGCCCGACCACCGCCGGCCCCGCGTCAGGCGCGATTTCGGACGGCGGAAGACTCGGGGCGACCGCGTTCGGCGGGGCGGCCGCCTCCCCGGACGGCCGCGCATCCGACGCGAGCGGACCCGTGCCGGCATCGGGTGCCGCCCAGGGCGCAGGCTCGCGGATCTCGTATTCGGGTGGCGGCGTGCCCGGCGGCAAGCGCTTGGCCGCGCAGGCTCCGAACAGAAAACACGCGGTGAGCGTGACGAGCGCTTTCATAGCGGAACCGTTTCCGGTTCGGGGCCGCCGGCGTCGTCCGCGGGTGCGCCGGCATCCGGCGGTTCGACGCCTTCCTCGTCCGGATCGGCGACCTCCGGCTCCTCGAGCACGACGGCAGGCGGGGCGGCGTCGGTCCCGGCAGCGAGCGCTCCCAGGGCCCCCGGCGCGGCCGACGCGATTTCGAGCGACTCGGCGGGAGGCGGTGGCTCCGCACGCGGCGCGGGGCAGCCGACCAGGACGAGCGTCGAACCGAGGCAGACGACCCAGCGAACGTCAGGCGCTGTCGTCAACCGAGCCACCGTTCGTCGTCCACCGCCGAGAGCGTTGCCACGAGCCCATGGCGCGGAGCGTAGCCGAGGTCACGCCGGGCGCGCGAGTCGTCGATCATGCAGACGAAGCGGATGAAATCGAGTTCGGGCGCAGGGAACGAGGTGACCCGCCAACGGAATAGCCGTTCCACGCCCATCTTGGCGATCCCGTGCGGCACGGGAACGGTCGGCCGCCCGAGAAGCTCGAGCGCGCGCGACAGCGCGACCGGAGGCGGCCCCGCCAGATTGTAGATCCCTCGCGCCCCCGGCTGGAGCGACCGCTCGAGCGCCGCGACGACATCCTCCTGGTGGATTGCCTGGATCATCGGATCGAACCCGAGCAGCGTCGGCGCCATCGGCAGCCTCAGGTAGTTGCTCGGCGCGTTGCGCACGGTGCCGAGGATGTGGGTCGGGCGGAGGATGACGGTCTCGATCGCCGGTTGCTTCCAGAAGAACGCCTGGAACGACATGTCGAGCTCCACGAGATCGCGAATGGCGCCGAAGGAGCCGGCTCCGAGCAGCGGCGCCTCCTCGTCGAGGAGCTGGGGGTTGTCGGGGCGCGGGCCGTACACGTTCGCGCTCGAGAGCAGCACCACCTTCTTCAAGCCGAAATGCTCGGCGCACTCCAGCAGTGCCTTGGCCGCCGTGACGTTCCAAACCAGGTTTTCACCCGAATCTCGCCGAGGATCGTGCATCACCCCGAGATGCACGAGGGCGGTCACGCCGCCGCGAAAGAGTTCGCGGACCCGCGTGCTCCGCAGGTCGACCTGGTGATGCTCGACGTCGGCCGGGCGATCCGGAAACGGACGTCGATCGACGCCGATCACGCGCCGCTTGCGATGCAGAACGCGCGCGACACGCCGGCCCAGACGCCCGCAGATGCCCGTCACGAGCACCGCGCCTTCGCCACTCGGATCGCTGGTGCCGCTCACCGGAACACGCCCTGTCGCTGGGCAAGCCCGCGCCGCAGGATGTGTTGGATCGCCTGCTTCACGAGGTACACCTTGTCGCTCACCCGCGGGGCGTCGTCGGGATCGCCGGCGAACGACATCGGTTCCCCGAAAAAAATCCGGTACTTGGTCGGCAGCGGCAGGGCCCCGCCGGGCACGACGAGCTGCGGAACGAGCGGAAATACGGGCACACCGAAGGTGCGCGCCGCCCAACTGAGCGAACCGAAGCTCACGTATTGCTCCTCGGCGCCCACGACTCCGACCGGCACGATCGGCGTCCCGGTGGCGATCGCGAGCCTCATGAAACCGGACCCGAATTCCTGGAGTTGATAGCGGTCGCGGAAGGGCTTGGAGATCCCGCGCATGCCCTCCGGGAAAACCAGCAACGCCTCCTCGCGCTCGAGCAGCCGCCGGGCGTTCTCCGGCAGCCCCACCACCTGGCCCATGCGGCTGAAGAACGTCGAAACGAAGGGCAGCGTCGCCGTCCACTTGTCGACCATGGCGCGTGTCATGCGCGGTGGGTTGGCGTCGAAGAACAGGGCGCAGCCGAGGATCGCCGCGTCGATCGGGATCTGGCCCGAATGATTGGCGACGAGCATCACGCGCCCGGTCGGCACGCGATCGATGTCGAACACCTCGGTGCGAAAATAGGCACGATGGAAGAACGCCGACGGCAAGGCCGCCTGGCGGACGGCGTCCGGATCGAACCCGAACGGGTCCCCGCCCTGGAGCTCGTAACGGCGCGAGAGGCTCTGGATCCGGTCCTCGAAGTCGGCGCCGAGCAGGCGCTCGCTCACCTGATCGGCCGCCCGCTGCACCTTCGATGCGACACGCTTGAGGAACGGCAGCCCGCGCCCCACGGCAACGTCCGCCAAGCGGGCGAGCGAGACTTTCGCATCCACGCGCTGAGCTCTAACACGGCGCGCGCGCGCTGGTCGGCCCATGGTACGAAACATCCTCGAGCACCGCCGATGCATCCGGGCTCCCTTGACCGCTCCCTCGACCGCTCCCCTCACATCGTGCCGAGCGCGCTGACCCCCGGCTCGACGGTCGCCGTGATCGCGCCCTCGGGTCCCTTCGAGTCGGAGCTGGTGCAGCGGGGCATGGAATTCCTCGGTGAGCGCTACCGCGTGGTGTCCGACCCAGGCCTCCACGAGCGCACGGGCTACCTGGCGGGTTCCGACCAGCGACGCCTGGCGGAGCTCGACCGCTTTCTTCGCGACCCGAGCGTCGGTGCGATCGTCGCGGCGCGCGGCGGCTACGGCTTGCTCCGCATCGCGCACCGTGCGGACTGGGCCGCGCTCCGCCGTTCTCCGAAGTGGCTCGTCGGGTTCTCCGACACGACGACACTTCACCTCGAGGCCATGCGGGCCGGCGTTGCCTCGCTGCATGCCGAAAATGTCGGCGGTCTCGGCCGGGGTGACGCCGCGCTCCGATCCTCGTTCGTCGAGGCGCTCGAGCGACCGACGGAACGCCGCGTCCATTCGGGGCTCACGAGCTGGGTCGGTGGGCACGCGGTGGGGCCGCTGGTCGGCGGCAACTTGACGTTGATCTCCTACGCCGCTGCCGCCGGCAGGCTGCGGTTCCCTGCGGGTGCGGTGCTGATCGTGGAGGATGTCACCGAGGCCGCCTACCGCATCGATCGCATGCTGACCGCGCTGATCGTCGGAGGGCATTTCGACCAGCTCTCCGGCGTCGTCGTCGGCGATTTTTCCGAGTGCCCGGCATCGCAGGGTGTCGAGGTGATCGACGTGCTGCGCGAGCGCTTTGCAACGCTGCGCATCCCGACGGCGGCGGGGTTCCCCGTCGGACACGCCGGTCGCAATCAGCCGCTCGTCCTCGGGCAACGCGCCGCACTCGACGCGACGGCCGGGACACTACAACTCGGCGACTGAGCCGCGCGCGGGCCGCGCCACCGCGCGACCGCGCGTGGAAAACTCAGGGCTTGTCTTCGAACAGCTCGTCGTCGCTCACGTCTTCGCCGTCGTCGTCTTCGGCATCCAGCGGCACGTCGAGGCCGGCGAACCCCGGCGCTGCCCGCGCCGGCGGAGGAGGCGGGGTCATCCGCGCGCCGGCAGCACCCGGAGGGGGAAGCGGCCGCATCGAAGGCGGCGGGGGTGGACGACTGCCACCCCGCATCGGCGGAGGAGGCGGACGGCTCGCACCTCCACCAGGTGGCGGTAGCGGTGGGCGGCTCGCGCCCGACGGCGGCGGTGGCGGCGCACCCCGAGCCGGCTTGGGAGGTGGCCCGGCGGCAGGAGGAGGCGGCGAAGCGACGGGAGGGGGCGCGGGCGACCCTGGCGCCGGCGCCGGCGCTGGCGCGACCGCGTCCTCGCCAAGCGTTCCGCCGACGAGCTCATCGACGCCCAACATGCTGTCGAGCGCTGCCGCGCCCGGCGGCGGCGGTTCCGGGACCGGCGGGATGTCCGCGTCGGTCTTCGGAGCTTCCGCTTCGGCCTTGGGCGGCTCGATGGACGGAGCGGCCTTGGCCTCCTTGTCCTTGTCCTTCTTCTTCTTCTTTTTGCTGTCCTTGGCTTCCGGCTCCGGCGCCTGGGTGGGAGCGTCCGGCTTGTCAGCGGGAGGCGCCGCGGTGGCCCCGTCGAGTGCATCCCCTTCGCCCGCGGGCTCGTCCTTCGGGCGCTTGAGCATGCCCGCTTTGGCACGCTCGAGGCCCTCGGTGGCCTCTGGATCACCCTGCTTCATGCGCAGCACGCGGCGCCAGGCGTCCGCGGCCTCACGCGGGTCATCCAGCCGCTCTTCCCACAAACGCGCCACCTTACGCGCGAGCTCGGCGCGCGCGCTCGGATCCTTACCGCGCAGGATCTGATCCTCGTAAAGCTGGACCATGCCCCGCCAGTCGGCGAGCTCGGTGAACAGCGCGAGAAGCTGGTCGACGATGTCGGCGTCGGACGGCGAAAGGTCGTGGAGACGTCGCAGATCGGCGGCCGCGCCGTGCGGGTCGCCGAGCTCGTCACGGCGGATCGAGGAACGGCGTGCGAGCAGCTTCCTCACGAGCGGCCCGTCGAACACTTCCTCGAGCGCGCGACCAAGCACGTGCTCTGCGCGCTTCGGATCGCCGATCTCCTGGGCAAAGAGCTCGAGCTGCTCGAGCCGCTCGTCTTCCACGTGAGCGATGATCGCGTCACCGATCCAGATGAACGCCTGCTCCCGATCGCCGAGATCTTCGAAGGCGAGCCGCGCGGCGCGGCCGAGCATCGCACTGCGGGTGCGCCCGCCGTCGCGAGCCCCCTGCCCTCCGGCGGCGAGCGATTCGGCGAGCGTCCGGCGCAGCTTGTCGCCGCCCTTTTCGGCGTCGCCGGCGCGCGCCGCGGTTTCCAAGGCCTCGACGGCCTCTTCCTGCGCGCCACTGCCGAGCACGATGTCGAAAAAGCCCCGCGCCCGCTCGAGGTCGCCGTGCTCAGCGGCGATCCGCGAGGCACGCGCCAGCGCCATCAGCTTGTCCTGCGGGTTCTTGCAGCGCGTGACCTGCCGCTCGTAGACCTCGATGATGCGCGCCGGATCGGTGCAGAGCTGGGCCAGCCGGAGCAGCAACGGTTCCACGTCGGCCGGTGGCACGCTGGTGAGCGCCTGCTCCCCATGCTGGATGCACGTCTCGCTGTCCACGCCGCAATCGACCAGCACCTCCGCCTGACGCACGAACTCCTCGGCGCGTGCCGGCCCGGTCAGATCCTGAACCAGGAGATCGTGTGCGACGGCGAGCACGTCGAGATCGGTGAGTTCGACGGCGAGCTTCTCGAGGCGCTTCGCGAACTCGGCCCCGGTGCCCTTCGCACGGGCGATTTCCTTGCCCACCGCGGCCGCATCGACCTTGCGTTCGACGCCGAGGAAGCGGTCGAACGCACCCATCAGCGCTTCCGTCCGCGCCGGGCTCGATGGCGCCGAGAGGTTCCACTCGACGAGCTTCACCGCCACGACACCCTTCCAACCGAGCTCGTCGCCGAGTTTGACGTACTCCTCTCGGCACGGGTCGTCGCCGGTGTCGGCGACCTCGAGCAACGCCGCGAGGGCCTCGTCGCCCTTGCCGACCTTCTGGTGAAGGATCTCGGCGCGACGGCGGGTCATCCGACTCACCTCGTCCGAGTCGCCCTCGACCTCCATCAGCTGCGCCAGATGATCGGCGACGCGCGGCCAATCCTCGATGCGCTCGCAGAGCTCGGCCAGGCGCTGGATGGCGCCGAAATCCTCGGTGTCCAGACCACGGATGACGTCGAGGGCTCGCACGGCCGCTTTCGGATCGTCGATCGGACCTTCGTACAGGTCGGCAAGCTTGTTCGCGACCTCGAGCTTCACCTCATCGGTCGCCGCACCCTTCAGGCGCCGTTCGAGCGCAGACGCCGCGGAGCCGTGATTGTCCGTTCCTTCGTAGAGCTCGGCGATTTTCGCGAGGGCTTCGTCGTTCGCCGGGTCGAGGTCGTCGAGGATGCGCTCGTAGCGCGCGATGGCTTCCTCGGGATCGGAGAGTGCGCCCGCGTAGAGCGCCCCTTCGCGCATGAGCACGGCGACCTTCTGCGACGGCTCGGTCGCTGCCTTCGCGAGGCGGCCGAGGAACTCGACGGCCACCGACGAATCGCCGCGCTGTTCCGCGTCGTCCGCCAACCAGGAGAGCGCGTCGAGATCCTCGCCGTCCTCCAGCAGCGCGAGCAAGGTCTCGCGAGCAGCATCGCCGTCACCGAGGCGATCGCGCTGCATGTCGGCGGCGCGACGCCGGAGGTTGGAGCGGACGGGGCCGCCCGGGAGTTGCTCGGCGCGGCGCAGGAAGAACGTGACCATGTCCTCCAGGCGCTCGGCCTCTTCGTAACGTTCCTCCAGATCCTCGGCGAGATCGTCGTCGTGCGGATTGAGTTCCGTCGCCTGTTCGAGACGCTCGACGGCGCCGGCTTCGTCGCCGGCCTTGGACAGGTACGTGGCCTCGAGCGCGTAGAGATTCGCCTTGTCGACAGGGCGATCCGCGAGCTGGGCTCGCTCGTCGGCGGCGGTCGCCGCTTGGTCCCATGCTTCCGCGGCCGCGAAGGCGCGCTCCGCCTTTTGCCAGACACCCGCGCTCTTGGTCAGACTCGCGGACTCGGCGAACGCATCGCCCGCCGATTGCGACTCGCCGGCGGCCATGCGGAGCTCGCCGAGCTTCTCGAGCAGGCGGGCCCGCGTGTCGTCGTCGCTGAGCCCCGGCAGCGCGTCCGAGATCGCCTGCGCAGCGCGGTCCTGACGCCCGCCCTTCTCGAAATATTCGATCGCGGTGTCGAGCGCCGATTCGTCTTCCGGCACGAGCGCAGCGATACGTGTCCACGCTTCGCCGGCGGCAACCGGATCCTTGCGCTTCTGCTCGTGGATCCGTGCAACGGCCTTCTCGGCCGTGATGCGCGCCTCGACGTCGGCGATGAGTTCGGCCTCCTGCTCGAGCACCCGCGTGAGGTCGTCCCAACGCCCGGCGCGCTCGAGCAGCCGCTTGAGGCTCGACCGCGCGTCGTCGCTCTCGGGATCGATGGCGAGCAACTCTTCGAGCGCTGCGACGGCACCGTTCGGATCGCGAAGCTGTGTCTCGGAGAGGCCCGCTGCCTCGCGGAGCCAGGTGATGCGCTGTTCGACGTCGATGCCGTCGTCGCTGGCGGCGCGACGCAGGATGTCGCGCAGTTCCGCGAATTTCCGCAGCTGTTTGAGGTACGGCTCGAGAAAGCCGATCGCGTCGAGATTCGACACCTCGATGCCGAGCACTTCCCGATACTTCTGCGCGGCGTCGTTCTTTCGCGCTTTGCGCGCCAGCGCTTGGGCCTGCTCAATCAGCGCCGCCACCGCGTCGAGACTCTCGGGAGTCGGAGCGGGCGGCGGCGGGGCGGACCCACTTGGTCCACCGGGCATCGCGGGCGCCGCGGGCACCGCCGACTTACGCGAGCCGGTCGGCGACGTGCTTCGCTGACGCGGAGCAGGAGCGCTAGGAATTCGCTGCCCGTACTGCTGCGCGAGGTCTCGCGCTTCCGCTGCCAGCGGACCGTTCGGATTGGCGCCGACGTACGCGGCCGCGCGCCCGGCCGCCTCCTCCAAACGCCCGAGTTCGCCGGCGTAATACATCGCGAGCTGGGCGGCGCGGTCGTGACCAGGTTCGAGCTCGAGGGCGCACAGCGAGTAGCTCATGCCGTGCTCGCCCGGAAACTCCTCGGCGAGCGACACGAAGAGCTGAGCCCCTTCGCTCGCTTCCAGTTGCCCCACGCGCTGACCGGACTGCTCCCATTCCAGAATCACGGTACCGAGCAGCTGTCGTAAGCTTGCGTCGGTGCCGCCCTCGAGCTCTCGCGCCTCGCGCAGCGCCTGCGCCGCACCGGCAAAATCACGAGCACTCCGGCGCACTTCGCCTTCATCCTGCTTGAGGGCAATCCGCCGGTCGCGATCATCGACCAGCTTCAGCTCCATCTCGAAGTACGGAATCGCCTCCGCCCACTGGCCCTGGCCTTTCAAGAGCTCGCGGACCGAGTAGATCGCGAATTGGTTTCTCGGGTCGACCTCCGCGGCCCGGCGGTAGTTTTCCACCGCCTTCTTCGGTTGCAGCAGTGGCTCGGCGGACCACAGCTTGCCGAGTTCCTCGTGGATGCCTCCGAGTTGCTGAGCGACGGCAGGGTCCTGGGCGGCGTGCGAAGCGAGCGCTTTGGCTCGGCGCTCGAGGAGCGCGACCAGCGCTTTCGTATCGCCTTTTTCGCGGTAGAGGTCGGCGAGCCGCTCCGCGGGCGTCTGCTGCGTCGGGTCGCGGTCGATGGCGATCATGAGCGCGCGCGCGGCGCGGTGCGCGTCCCCCAGGGTCACGGACCAGACGTTGGCCGCCTCGGTCAGCCAGTGACACGCGAATGCCGGATCGGCCGTCGCCGTGCCGACCTTTTCGAGCAGCATCGCATACGACTTGGGATCCTTCTGGCCCGCCCCGTGCGCTTGGCGGATCGCGTCCTGGTCGTGCGGATTGGTGACCAGACGCTGAACCAGCGTCTCCATCTCCCTGGAGTCCATCGTAGCGCGACGCTATCATGCGGACTTCCGGACCCGCAACGCACCGAAACCGCGCAATTTTCCGGCCCTGGTAGAGTGGCGGAGACCGTCAGCCGAGCTCGCTCGAGACCCTGTCGGCTGACCGGAGAGCGGCGTCGATACCCGAGCCGTGGAACGCGGAGCCGGACAGTACGATGCGATGGGGTGTCAACGCCCTCTCGACGAGGGCCACGTTCTCTCTGTGTTTCGGGTCCTGCACCGGCAGGGCGTGCGGCCAGCGGCTGACCCAGACGTGCTCCGGAGCTCCCGTGATGCCGAGGATCGCGGCAAGCGCATCGGCCGTCCGGCTCGACCACGCGTTGTCATCCAATCGGTCGAGTTCGTCGTCGTTCGGCCGGTAGAACGCACGGAGCAGCGCGCGCTCTCGGGGGGCGCGCCCTGGAAGCTTCGACGACGCGAACGTGCAGGCGCGGAGGCCTCCCCGCTGGGCCTCCTCGGCCACCACGAACCCGGTTCCGTCGAGCGGGTGGCTGACCTGTGTTCGTTCGTAGGCAAGCGCCACGGTGACACTCGAGACCACCGGCGCGCCGGACAGCAAGGCCGCGGTAGCGTCGATCGGTTCGAGCAGCTTGGCGGCGGCGCGGGCTCCGGTAGCAATCACGACCGCGTCGAACGATTCGCTCGAGCCCGATGCCAAGTGCACGGCGATCGACCCCCGCACCGGCTCGACCGCGCTGACCGGGGTACCGAACCTCAACGTGGCGCCGCCGAGCGCGCCGACGAGGCACTCGACCAACTCACCCATGCCGCCGGCAAACGCTCGGATCCCGCGGCCGAGCTCGGCGGCGGGCACCTGGAAGCCGAGAAAACGCGCCGCCTCACCCGGCAGAAGCGGATGCAACCGAACGCCGTCGAAGCCGAAGGAGCGATCGGTGAGCTGACCCACGATCCGTTCGCGGCAACCGACGGCTTCGGCCAGCGCCGGCACTGCCTCGCTCGACGCCACGAAACCCTCGGCGCCTTCTTCGACCACGTAGCCGTCTTCGAGCCGCGTTCGGAGCTGGCCGCCCGGGCTCCCGTTCGCCTCGAAGAGCGTCACGCGATCGCCGCGGCCCAGGCGTTTGAACGCGACGGCAAGCCCGGACAGGCCGCCGCCGATCACCGCGACGCGCTGCACGCCTCAGTTTACCACGAAAGCAGACCCTCCGCGCGGCGGAGGAGCGAGCTCGGGACGATTCGATTCTTGTACACGTAAAGACAGGCGCCGGCATCGTCGTCGAGGACGTCTTCGCTGACGCGGAGCTTCGCATTGACGGCGAAGAGCACTTTGGCGCCGAGTCCGCGCTCGGCGAACTCGACCCGCTTCCAGACGCTCGCCCGGCTCCAGTAGCCGAGCACCTCGACCAGTACTTCGGCGCCGTCGCGCGTCCGCGTGAGCGCGAGATCCGGCACGCACACGCCGAGCCCAGGCAAATTCAAGATCCGATCCGCGGGGCGCGCCGACCAACCGGTGTCGGGGGCGGAGAGCGCCTCGGCCAGGCCCTTCATGTCGTCGAGCAACGCAGCCACCGCGGGAGCCTCGCGACCGCCGGCACGGTGGCGGAACTCGAGGACACCGCTCCGTTCGGTCCAGCGCACGTCGGCGACGAGGTCGAGCTCGTCGCACGATTCGAGCACGGGGAGCATCAACGAAAGCTCCATGCCGTACTTCGAGACACTCTGAAACAGGCTGAACGGCCCGTCGATCTCCAGCCGGTAGCCGCCTTCCGGCAGGGCCGTGATGCGGTGCATCAGGCGTCTGAACTTGAGCTTGTGAAAGAGCTCACGGTACCGACTCGCGTTCGAGCACCGCACGTTGCAGATCACGCGCACGGCCCGGAGCAGGATCGCCTGAACCTGCGCGTGCTCGTAGCGTTCGACGAGCACTTCCGGTGCCGGCGCATCGCAGCGGATCAGCCGGTGCGCACCGCGCAGATCGGCGTAGAGGGCCGCCTCGAGCGCCGGCACGTCGACCCCCCGTGCTGCCGCCACGTCGCCGAGCAGGCGACCACGTTCGAAATCCCCAATTTTGCGCGCGGCTTGCGCCGCGAGGAACACGGCCGTTCGGGTTTCCGCCGCTTCGCCGCCCTCGGGCTGTTCGAACTCGGCGCTCTCCTCGACCAGCTTCTCGAGCCCCTGGAGGATCTTGCGCTCCCGCGGCGCGACGGTGATTTGAGCCCAGGCGGCGTGGAGTTCGTCGCGGCTTTCGCCGATGCCCTGCTGGGCGGCGGCGGTCACGATCTCGGCGAGCGCGACCGCCCGCGCGCGGAGCTCTCCGCCGAGGGCGAGCAGTTTGAGCTCCTTGCCCTGACGACGGACGCGAACGTGCTCGGGGCTCAACATTACCGGTACGCGGAATGCGCCCGCCGGCGCTCGCTCACGCCCTCTTCGCTGGTGCCCGCCGAGACGAGCTCGTAGAGCACGGCTTGCTTGTCGCCCCGGCGGCGTAGGACTCGGCCCAGCCGCTGCACGTGCTCGCGCACCGATCCGCTGCCGCTGATGACGACGGCGACACTCGCGTCGGGCACGTCGACCCCTTCGTTCAACACCTTGGAGGTGGCGACGACACCGTAACGCCCTGCCGAAAAATGCTCGAGGATTTCGCTCCGTTCCTTGACCTTGGTCTGATGCGTGATGACGGGGACGAGGAAGCGTCGCGATACGGCGTAGGCGGTTCGGTTGTCCTCGGTGAACACCAGCACTCGCTCGCTCCGATGTTGGACGAGCAGGAGCTCCAGCTGATCGAGTTTCGCCTTCGGCGCGAGGGCGAGCGCACGCTGGCGCCGGTACGCCACGAGGGCGCGCAGGCCCTCGGGTGTCCTCGAGGCGCGCATCAAGAAGTCGTTCCAACCCGAGCGCGACCCCATGCGAACGCCCGAGGAACGCAGGAACGCGAGGTACAACGCGCGTTCGGCCTCGTATTCCGTCCGCTCCTCCGGATCGAGCTCGACGTCCACTCTCACCGTCTCGTACTCGGCGAGGTACTCACCGGCGAGCTCGACGATGTCCTTGCGGTAGACGACCGGCCCGATCAACCGCCCAAGTTCCGCTTCGCGACCGTCCGGGCGCTCCGGCGTGGCGGACAGGCCGAGACGGAAGGGAGCCAGGCAGAGTTCGGCGGCGAGCTCGTAGGTCGAGCCGGGCAGGTGGTGGCATTCGTCGAAGATGACGAGGCCGAAGCGCGCACCGAAGTGCTGCATGTGGAGGTAGGCGGAGTCGTACGTCGTCACCGTCAGCGGTCGCACGTCGTGCGATCCGCCGCCCACCACGCCGACCTCCGTCGCGAAGCTCGCGCGCAAGAGGTCGTACCATTGCCGCACGAGATCGAGTGTGGGCGCGACGACGAGGGTGTTTCGCCGCCGATCGTCGATGGCGAGCACGCCGAGATGGCTCTTTCCGGCTCCCGTCGGCAGGACGACGACGCCGCGCCCACCCGCCCGGCGAAAGGCCGAAAGCGCCTCGGTTTGGAACGGGCGCGGCTGCCGGCGGAGCACGAGCCGCGGCTCGAGCTCCCGATACGCGCGCGCGCGATCCTCGAGCTCGATGCCGTCTCGCTTCAGCGCGAGGACGATGTCGGCGTACGCGAGGGCGGGCGCGCGATGGCATCCGCTCCGCGCGTCCCACCTCGAGCCGGGCGGCGCCGGCGCTCCGGCATCGAGCCCACGAAGCTCGAGTGTGCCGTCCACGAAGGTGAGCTCGAGCATCAGAGCGGCGAATCCTGGCGCGCGCTCCCGCCCATCAGCTCTACCGGTAGATGGCAGACGAGTTCACCGATGAAGGTGCCGCGGCGTTCGCGCAGGCGCACCTGGGTCAGCGAACAGTTGCCCATGCGGACGATGCACACCCGGGGCACGGGCAGGCAGACGAGTTGCTTCAGGAGCTGGTAATTGAAGCCGCCGTGCCCGACCAGGAGCACCCGCTCGGCGGTGGCGCGGTGACGCGCTTCGAGCCGCTTTCGGAACTCGCGGGCCCGCGTTTGCACGGCGTCGTAGCTCTCGCCGTCGAACTCGGCGTAGTCCCCGAGCTCGTCGATGCGACGAGCGGCGTAGGTCGGAAAACGGGCGGCAATGTCGCTGAAGGTGAGGCCCTCGAGCGCCCCGGCGTGAAGCTCCGCCAGCGACGGCTCGGGTTCCGGCCGGGGCCCACCCGACGTCTCCGCGACGATCGCCGCCGTCTCGCTGGCACGGCGGAGCGGCGACGCGTAGTGGCGATCCCAGGTGAGGCCGCGCTCGGCAAGAAATGCCCCGAGGACCCGCGCCTGCGCCCTGCCCCACTCGCTCAACGGGAAGTCGGAGCTCCCCTGCATGCGGTCTTCGGCATTGCCCACGCTTTCGCCGTGCCGTACGAGCAAGATCTCCACGTTTTCGCGGTAGTGGTAAGCCCCTCTTTCAACGGAGGCAAGCGCTTGGTTCGGATCGACATCATCTACGAAGGCGACCTCAGGTGCCGGGCCGCGCACGCGCCCTCGGGCCGCACCTTGGACACCGACGCACCGGTCGACAACCACGGCCGCGGCGAATCCTTCTCGCCCACCGACCTTTTGGCGACGGCGCTCGGCACCTGCATGATGACGGTGATGGGCATCCTCGCTCGCGAGCGCGGCTTCGACCTCGGCGGCACCACCGTCCGCGTCGAAAAGATGATGACCCCTCCGCCGCGGCGGGTATGTCGCCTCGACGTCGAGATCGCGGTGCCGCTCGCGGGCGCCGCCGGCATCGACGGCGAGGGGCGCGCACAGCTGGAAGAGCGAGCAAACACCTGCCCCGTGCGACTCAGCCTGCTGCCGGCGATCGAAGTTCCGTTGCGCTTCGTCTGGGGGGCGAACTGAGCACTGGTCGCGTTGCCTGGCGGCGTCCGTGAAGCGGGTGCTCCTCGTCTCGAAGCCGGTCGCTCCGCCGTGGAACGACTCGAGCAAGAACCTGGTGCGGGATCTGGCGCTCGGGCTCGAGCGCTACGACGCGATCGCGCTCGGGAGGACCGGCGGTCCGGAGCGCCTCGGGCGCGCTCGGATCGAGCCGATCTACGGCGAGGCGGGCGAGCGCTTCGGGCTCACGCTCGCCGATCAGGCCAACGTGGCTTTCTACCTGGCGCGAAGCCCGCGCGTGGACCTCTGGCATTTTTTCTTCGCGCCGAATCCGAAAAGCTCGCAGGTGGCGCGCGCCATGTCGCGGCTTCGCCGGAAGCCCACCGTGCAAACCGTGTGCAGCGTGCCGAAGGAACACGCGCGGCTCGATCAGGTTCTCTTCGCGGACCGCGTCGTCGTGCTCTCCCACCACACCGAAAGCAGGTTCCTCGGGGAGGGCGTCGCGCGCGAGCGCCTGGTCCGGATCGGGCCGGCGGTTTCGGAGCTCCCGTTGCCGGACGAGGAGGCGCGCAGCAAGGCCCGCCGCGCCGACGGGCTGCCGAGCGACCGACCAATCGTGCTCTACCCCGGCGACCTCGAATTCGGCGCGGGAGCTCGACTCACGGTGGAGGCACACGCTGCGCTCCCCGCTGACACCCACCTCGTGCTCGCCTGCCGCGCAAAGACCGAACTCGCCCGCCGGCGAAAGGACGAACTCGTGGCGCGCACGCACTCACTCGGCACCGCGTCGCGCGTCACGTTCGTGGGCGAGACCCCGCGCATTCTGGAACTCTTGGCGGCTGCCGATGTCGTCGCACTGCCCTCCGAAATCGCGTTCGCAAAGATGGATTACCCGCTCGTCTTGCTCGAAGCGATGATGCTCGCGCGGCCCGTCGTCGTGTGCGAAGGCACGCCGGCAGCCGAACTTGCCGCGAAGGGAGCCGCCGTCGCCGTACCGGCCGCGCTCGACGCGCTGGCTGCCGAACTCTCGAAGTTGCTCGGCGACGGCGAGCGTCGGCGCGCCTTGGGGGAGCGCGCCCGTGCTGCCGCCCTCACCGACCATGATCCGCGCGCCATGGCGCGCGCCTACGAAGCGCTCTACGACTCGCTCGCCTGAAAGCGGGCGGTCATCGTGCTTGCGGTTCGCGCTCTGGATCGTGCTCCGACGCCGCCAGCGTCGCGACGCACGACGAACCATGGCTCGCTTCGCGGCACGAAATACCGGCGAGATCGCTCACGCCGAGCGCTCCGGCGGCAACCCGCAGGGAGGTCCTGAGATCCCCCGACTCACAGGTATCGGGCGGGCAACGGGCCTTCAACGAGCCGAGCGCGATATGGCTGACCGGAAGGTCTCGGTGTTCGCCCACTTCGTCCGGGGACCTCGCGCGACGAGAAAACGCCGCCACCGCGGGGTCGAGATCGACCCGGATGGCCTCGGCGGTGGCGAAACGAAGCGCGCCTTCCTGCGGCGGCGGGAGCAACGGACCCGCCGGATCCCGGTGCGGACCATCGTCGCCGGCGCGACCGAAGGTCGCGCTGCAGGACATCGTGGCCCCCGGCTTTCCCTCGCAGCGCCTACCGACGAGGAGCGTCGCGCCGCGCGTTCGGCCCTGCTCGGCAAGCGCCTGGGAAAGCGTGTCGATGCTGCACTCGAAGCTCGTCAGCGGCTCGCGCCCGAGCCGCCCCCAAGCGGGCTTTCCCGCGCAGCCGACGCGAGCGGTGCCGAGCGAAATGTAGCCCTGCGGTAGCACTTCAGCGCGTGCCATCGGCGCGTTCGGCGCGCGCGGCACCGCTGGCGAGCCGCATGCCGAAAGCGCAACGCAAACGAGAAAGCGAGACGGTGCGAGCAAGCGAACCTATTTTCCGCCCGGCTCGCCGGCAACGCCAGGAACAAAAAAGAAAAGGCGCGACCGTCGTCGCGCCCTTTCAGGTTTTCCAATCGGTGCGCGCTCGAGCACGCACGAACTGGTGCTATGCGCCGGCCTGGCCGCCGTTGCCGCCGGCGTCAACGCCGCCATCGCCGCCGGCGTTCATGCCGCCGTCCGCGCCAGCTGCGCCGCCGGTGCCGCCGCCGGAGCTGCCGCCGGTCGCGCCACCCGTGCCGCCGCCGCCCGTGCCGCCGCCGCCCTTGCCGCCGGAGCCGGCCTTGCCAGCCGAGCCGCCGGTGCCGCCCTTGCCGCCGGTGCCGCCCTTGCCAGCAGTGCCGGCCGAGCCGCCCTTACCGGACGAGCCGCCCGACGAAGGCGTGTCGTCATCATCGCCGCCGCATCCCACAACCGCAACGCTCGCGCTAAGGGCGACCGTCGCGAGTAGGCTAGTCAGCTTGTTCATTCAGATATCCTCCAAACCTAGGTTAACCATGGTGGGCTTATGCCCGGGGCGCTTCTAGCAGCTTCCGTGCCGTTCGGCTTGGTGCTCTTGAAGCTCATTGCTAAGCACTCGTAAAGAATTAGAAATATAAACGCGACCCGGGGGCAGCCTCACGCGATGCGTCAAGCCGTCACCACGACAGTCGTGTCATGGGCGCGTCATACATCGAACTACAGCCTCCCACCAAGGAAAACTCGAGTGTCTCTTGCTGAAACACCCGATCCACAGCCGGGACCGGCTCCGGCCCGCAGGCCGCTCACCGCTTCGGCCCTAACCGATGCCGCTTGGGCTAGCGCCGCCCCTACCAAACTCGAGGGCGCCGAACAGAGCCTCGAGCTGGATGACGGCGGTCGGCCCGATGCGGTTCTTCAGTACCCGGAGCTCGAGCGGCACCCGCGCCCCGCGCTGCCCCTCGAACGGCACCGCCCTGACGAGCACCGTCGTCCCGGGTGACAGCTGCTCTTCGTGAGCGGGAAGCGCCGTGTACACGACCGTGCACCCGGAGTCGGCGAGCTCCCGGAGCTCGTAGCCGATCGCCACGAGCTGCGCGTCGAGCGAGCCGCGCTCTGGGCTCACCAGCCCCTCCACGTCGTCGATGAAGACGAGAACCCGCTCGTGCCGCGCCCAGAGCGCCGCGCTTCGCGCGGAAAAATCCGCGAACGGCTCGCGCGGTCCGAAGCGCGCGAGGTGCAGGTGCGCGCCGACCTTTTGCATCACGGTGCCGACGGCATCGCTGATCGCGCGTCGGACGGCGTCGCTTTGGAACGCCGTTCCGGACCAAATATCTCCGTAACTGACTTCCGAAGCCGGGTAGCTGCGACGCAAGGCGCGCGCTGCCAAGCGTGCGAAGATCTCGGTGTCGTCGAGCGCCCTGCCGGCAAAAGCAACACCCGCCTCGGTGCGTGCCGCCATGTAAGCCATCGCGAGAGCGAGCGAGGTCTTGCCCGATCCCGGCGCGCCCGTGAGGCCGAGCACCATGCCACCGCGCAAACCGCCCCCGATCAGCGCATCGAGCTCCGCAAAACCCGTCGGAGTGACCTTGACGGGCGCGCCGAGGCGCGTCGTCACGTCCACCTGCACGTCGTCGAGCGGCACGGGGCCGAGAGTGGACGGATGTGCAGGGCCCGGGCTCACGCCCCAGCATAGCAAGATTCCTACCGAAATCGGGAGCTGACGGGCGGCCGCTGGGGACGTACGATGCGCCTTCCCCGAACCGGAGCCTCAATGTCATTCAAGAGTGAACTCAAGACCGGCGCCGAGCGGTACCTGGCGCAGTTGATCGTCACCGCCCTCAACGACGGCTGGCGTACCGCCGACGACTTCTTGCGCCACTTCAAGCCGGCAGATCTGATGCAGCGGCTGGAGAAGGCTCCGGACCTGCGCGCCACGATCCTCGTGCAGGCCGCCGGGGTTCACGACCGCATCGCGCGAAAGAAGTCCACCTCGTCGGCCGCGGAGGACCTTCGCATCGCACTCGAAGAAGGGGTGACCACCGCCAGTTCCGTTCTCGAACTGTTCCCAGCGGACGAACGCGTTCGCTACCTCGAGCGTCCGAAGCTCTGGGCGTTCCTGACCGAGGAACACTTCTGGGCGGCCAACGCTCAGACGACGGGTGAACGCGCCGTCGCGCGCATGATCTACTTGCTCGAGACGGCGATGGCCGAATCGTTGCTTTCCCTGCAGGATTTCACCGACGGCGTCACGTTCGAGACGATCTCGGCCCGGCTCCCGCAAAAGGAGCTCCAGCGTGTCGTGAAGCACGCGCTCGAGAGCGGGCGGAAGAAAAACCCCGTCACCGAGGAAAGCCTGCTCGACGTGGTGCCGTTCAAGGATCTCGTCGGGTACCTGCCGCTCGATCACCTGTACAAGCGCGTGCTGCTCGCCAAGGTCGCGCAGCCCGCCGGCTTCGTGGCGACCGGTCCGGGCGAAGAGGCCTGGCCGGAAGAGCAACACGACGCGCCCCCGACCGACGCGCCCAAGGCGGAAGCCAAACCCGAAAAACGCCCGCCGAAGCCGGCCAAGGCCGAAGCGAAGGAAACCGAAGAGACGGTCACCGACGACGAACTCGAAGAAGTCCCCGCCGGCAGCACGCGCCCGCCCGCCGAAGAAGAGGCTCGCCGCAAGGTCTCCGACCGGCTCGCCGCGATCAACCGACTTCCGCCGCGCCACGGCGACCTTTCCACGCCGATCCTGCTCTCGATCGAGAGCATGTACGCCGAGCTTCTGACGGCCTCGACCGACGAAGCGCGTGAGATGTGCATCCGCGATTCGTTCCCGAACGAGGCTCACCTCGCGACCGCGCTGCTCGCTTTGATCGAGCTGTTGGATCCGAGCATCGACGTGAACGATCCGGTGATTCGCGACGCGGACGCCGACTCGCTGATCAAGGTCGTGCTCTTCGAGGAGCGCCGACGGTACGAGCAGGCCTACCCTGCCGGGCGTAGCGGCGGCGCCGTTGCTCCCCCGCCGCCCACGTCGAACAAGCGCTCGGTGCCGCCTCCGCTGCCCGGCGGCCGCAACGGGTCGGACGAAAAGCGCGCGCGGTAACGAGTCGCGCTGCTTCGATCGCGCGCTGCGCGGTAGGACTACTCGTCAGTTTTCGACTGGCAGATCTCGATCGGCACGGGCGGGCCGATCGACGGAGTAGTTGTTTGTGCCGAGGAAAGGAATCGAACCTTCACACCGTTGCCGGTACCAGAACCTGAATCTGGCGCGTCTGCCAGTTCCGCCACCTCGGCGAGTTGATCACGGGATCGAACGTTGGGGACGGGTCATCGGTCGTCGGCCACCTCCGCGGGCCGTTGGGGGAGTGCGGTCTACCCCGCCGGGGTGGAGGTCGGCAAGGGCCCGCGTCGCTTCGGTCAGATGAGGCCCATGCGGCGCCGCACGGCGAGCGCCTCGTCGCTCAGCCAGAACGCCATCAGGTCGCTCGTCAGGCGGTTGCCCCAGGCGAGCGCCTGGCCCTGGGCTCCCGACATGTCGCCTTCGGTCTTGCGGGTCACGAGCACCGCACCGGCGAGGTCGTCGGCAATCAGGGCCGCCGCCCGCGCGGCGCCGAGCCGGATCCTGGCCACCAAATCGGCGATGTCCGTCCGCGGCGCCGCGGCGTAGTTGCGCGCAGCGTCTTCGATCCCGCCGCGCCCGATCCAGGGGAGCGCGTTCTTGACGCGGCGAGCCATGTTCTGCGTGGCATCTTCGCCAGCGGTCGATGCGCGGAAGGTGGCATCCATGCTCCGTGCCGCGCCGGCCAGCAAGAGCTCGATCTGATCGGATCCGAGCTTGTCCACGGCGTGAAGCTTCAACGCGAGGGCGGCAAAGGCGCGCGCGAGGAGGAATGCCTGCCCCGATTCGCCGAGGGAGAGCGCGGACGCGGGGACGAGGATCGATACCGGATCGGAGAACTCGACCTCGACGGCCGGTGCCGGCGAGGAATGCAGATAGATTTCGAAATCACCGACCGCCACGATCCCCCCGATACGGTCGGCGAGCAGTCGCAGCGGGTGACCGGAGCGTGCACCGAGCCGATCGCGCGAGCTCAGCCCATAGCGCTCGAGATCGGGCGGGTAGATCTTCTCGATCACGTCCGAGAGCGCCGTGAGCAGCCGCACGGCGGGTTCGGCGGCACGGGCCGGCGAAATACTCTCGAGTTCGTCGTGGTCGAAGGAGCGTGCCGGCAGGGACGCCGGGCGCGGAGGATGCTGCGACAGCGTGGCGAGTTCGAGATCGTTCGCCTGCCCGAGCGCGGCGAGCGGCGCGAGCGCCAGCGTCGCTTCGGCGCGGCGGCCCAGCGCTTTGAAGCAATCGCCGAGCCTCCGCCACGCGCCGACGTTGGTCACGTCGCGATTGAAAACGTGGCGCAGCGCCTGAATTGCCTTCTGCGGATTGCCGGCCTCGAGCAGGCGATTGGCGAGTTCGGCCTGCACGGCCGGGTCGTCCGACAGCGCGACCGAGCGCTCGAGCATCAGGATCGCTTGGTCGGGACGCTGCAGGGCCTCACCGAGGACGCGGGCAAGCTCGTGATACACGTCGGCCGTCGTGTTGCCGCCGGCGCTCTCCACGTGACGTGAGAGCGCTGCGGCGTAGGCATCCCAGTTGGGTGCGTCCGGCTTGCGCGGGACGTGGCTGATGAGCTCGCGCATGCCGCGCGCGGCGTCCCCCTCGAGGCCCACGATCGCCACCGCCTCCGCGTAGGCCTGACCCGCGGCTCCCGCGCGACCGCGCGCCGTCTCCACGCGCGCGAGCGCGAGCAGCGCTTCCGCGCGATCCTCCGGCTCGGCGGCGTTGTTCACGAGCCGTGCGGCGGCGTCGCTCGCCGCGTCCAGCCGGCCGCGCCGGATTTCCAGCTGCACGAGGCGACCGAGCGCCGCGGGATGACGCGGATCGGCGGCCAGCACCGCCTCCACGCTCGCGCGCGCGCGTTCGGGATCGCCGAGGCGTTCGTCGAGGATTGCGGCCAGGCGAGCGTGAGCATCGAGCCGCGCATTCTCGGGCGCGCCCGACTGACTCACGACCTGCTTGAGCCGTTCGGCGGCTTCCGACCACTGGCCGTCGCGCACGTGCAGTTCCGCCAGCTTCATCAGCGTGGCGACGTGGCCCGGCAGGACCACGAGCGCCCGCTGCAACGCCGCGAGACCGGCCGGAAGATCGCGCCGGCGCGTGGCGTGGAGCTCGGCCACCTGGATCCAGAGAGCAGCCACACGCTCGCGCTGGGTCGACTCGGCGGCTGCCTGCGACAGCGCGCGAAGCAGGCGCTCGGTGTCACCGGGGCCCGTCAGCAGGGCGCCGAGACCCGCGGCCGCGGCTTCGTGCTCGGGGCTGTACTCGAGCGCGCACTCGAGCAGCGACGCCGCACCGACCCGATCGCCCGACGCCGTTTGCACCTCGGCGGCTCGCACCAGCATGCGGGCGGCACCGGAACGATCGAGCGCGACCTCGACCAGCCGCGAAGCGGCTTCCTCGAGCAGCTTCGGGTCACCGAGCCGGTCCGCCATGCGCGCGAACCCGCGCGCTGCGGCGATGCTCTCCGGATCGCGGGCGAGCGCCGAGCGGAACAGACCCAGCGCCGACGCGTCGCCGCTCGATTCGAGCAACTCCGCGAGGCGCGTCGTGTGTTCGGCGGCGATCCCCGGCGAGGCGGCGTTCGAAAGCTGCGCATCGACCTGGCCGACCAACGCGGGATCACCGGCCCGCAGCGCCAGGCGTTCGAGCGCGGCGAGCGCAGCGGGGTCGGATGGCGAGAGCTGAAGGACCATCAACTCCGCCTCACGCACCGGTCCGAGGTCGTCCCCCGCGCGGCGTTCCTCGAGACGTGCGAGCTCGCGAAGCACGGCGACCCTCGCCCCGGCGTCGGAGAACACTCGCGCCTCACGGGAGTAGAGCTTGGCGAGCGCGTCCCAGGACCCCTTCTCGGCGTAGAGCGGCTCGAGACCGAGCAGCGCCTCCACGTGCGTCGGGTCGAGCTCGAGCACCGCCTCGAAGCAGGTGATGGCGCGCACCGGATCACCGAGCTCGTCGCGAAAGACCTCCCCCTGGCGAAGGAGTGCGGCAACTCCGATCGCCGGGTCCGGCGCGGCCTTGGCCTCGTGGTCGAGCTCTTCGACCAGACGTTTCCACTCGCGACCTACCGTGAGCAGCCGAATCAGCCCCTCGCGCGCCGGGCGGAAGGTGGGATCGGCGGCGAGCGCTTGCTCGTAGGCGGCGCGCGCCTTGTCGCTCTGCTTGATGCGATTCTCGAGCACCTCGCCGACGCGGAAGAGCGCACGGCTCTTGTCCGCCGGCACCGTCGTCGCGCCGATCTCGACCTCGAGGAGCTTCACGAGTTCGTCCCAGCGCCCCCGTTCGGCGAGCTTTCGCTCGAGCGCGGCGAGTGCCGGTCGGTGGCGAGGATCGGCAGCGATCGCACGCCGGTACGAGGAGAGCGCGTCCTCGTCCTTGCCGAGGCGCTCCTCGTAGAGTTCGCCCGTCTTGAAGTGCAGCGCCGCCGCAGACGCTCCGAGCGGCGTGTGATCGAGTTCGGCGCGGTACGTTTCGAGTAGCGCCTCCCAGCGGCCCGCCTTGTAGTGGAGGCGCCCGAGGCCGGAAAGCGCCGGTGCATAGCTCTTCTCGATCTCGAAGGCCTTACGGTAGAAGGCCACGGCGCCCGCGTCGTCACCGAGAGCGAGTTCACACACCTCACCCGCCCGGTGCAGGAGTTCGAGTCGCTTCTTCTTGTCGGCCACGCGCGCCACTTCGAGTTCGAGGGCGGCCACGAGGTCCTTGTGCTTGCCCGCGCGCTCCGCAGCTCTCTGCACCGCGTGGATGGCGCCAAGGTGCTGGGGGTCGACCTCGAGGACGCGCCGGAAGGCCGACACCGCGTGCCCGGGTTCGCCGAGCGCGTCCTCGAGCAAACGGCCGATCTTGAAGAGCCAGGTGATCTTCTGGTCGGGGTCGGCCGCAAGGTCGACGGCGCGCTCGTAGAGCTCGACGAGCTCTTGGTAGCGAGCACCCTGGGCAAGCAGGCGTTCGAGGGCCTTGAACGACGCCGCGAAGCCCGGCACGAGCCCGAGCGCCTGCGCGTGGTGCTCGGCCGCGCGCGCTGCATCGCCCAGCTTTTGCTCGAGGATCTCGGCCATGCGAGCGTGGGCGGCCGCGCGCCGCGCCGAATCGAGCCCGCCGTTCGCCTCCCCTTCTTGCACGGTGAGCAGCGCCGCCCAGTTTTGCTGTCGCGTGTAGAGCTTGGACAGCGCCTGGAGCGCGGGCAGGTAAAGCGGATCCTCGCGCCGCGCTTGCTCGTACCAGATGGCGGCGACAGCGTCGTTCTCCAGCCGTTCCTCCGAGATCTGACCGATGCGCTGGAAGTAACCGACCTTTTCGGCCGGCTTGTCGCTTTGAGACGCGAGCCGCTCGAGCACGGCGATCAGCGCCGGCCAGCTCTTCGCGAACTCGTACACGCGCGCGAGTTCCTCCAGAACCACGCGGTCGCCCGGCGCCTCGCGAGCGGCGCTCTCGAAGGCTTCCGCCGCCTTGTCGAGCGCTCCCAGGCGATCCGAGAGCACGCGACCGGCGCGATAGAAAGCGAGCGCGCGCGCCGCCGGATCGGTGACGAGCTCTGCCTCGTGAGCGAGTACGGCCACCAGGTCTCCGAATCGTTCCTCGCCGAAACAGAGACGCTTGAGCGCGTGGATGGCCCCGGTGGTGCGTGAGTCCGTCTCCAGCGAAAGCCGGTAGAGCTCGGTTGCCCCGCGGACGTCGCCGCGACGCGCTTCGACGATCCGCGCCCTCTCCGCAATCAGTGCGGCCTTCAGCCGGGCGTCGCCCGTGACAGCGTTGGCGGCGCGCTCGTAAGTCCGATCGAGGCTTTCCCAAGCCTTCGCCGCAATCTCCGCCCGCTCCACCGCCTTGAGCAGGGACGTGTTCGCTGGGTCGAGATCGAGCCCCGCCTGGTAGGCCTCGCGTGCCTCGCGACGTTGACCGAGCGCGTCCTCGAGCAGGAGCCCCTTTTCGTACTGGAGCACGGCCTTCTGGTGCGGGTCCGAGACGAGCTTGATCTCGGCGTCGTACAGGCCAAGCGCGAGCTGCGGGCGCTTCGACGCCACGAGCGCGCGGCGAGCACCGCGCACTGAAGGCAGGTGATCCGGCGTCAGCGCATGCGCCTTCTGGTAGTGCTCCGCGGCGCGCAACGTCTCGCGCAGCGGCCACTCGAACAGGCGCGCGCACTCGTAGTGCAAACGGCCGGCGCGGGGCGGCTTCGGACCGTGAGCGAGCTCGCGTTCGAACGAGGCGATCATCTCGCGCGCGATCTCGGCGTGTTGTTCGGGGCGCGCGCGTTCGCTGAGCTCGCGAGCCACCGCGCTCGGATCCGGCGTCGGGATGGCGGGCGCCTTCTGCCCGACCGGCGTCGCACCGGCCCGAGGTGCATCGAGGCGCGCCGGCGTGGGTGCCGAAAGTGTCGCCGCGGGCGCTGGGAGCGGCGTTGCGGTAGCCGGCACCGCCGCGACGGGTGAGGCAACCACGGCGGGCGCGGGAGGCACCGGCACGTGACGCGACGGCGGAGCCGGCGGGCGTGGTCGCTGTGACGGCGTGGGCGGACGCAGCCCGACCGCAGGCGGCGGAGCGGGGAGCGCGTTGGCAGCGGGCGGTTCGGGAGTGCGCTCGGCGCCCGGCGGCTTGGAGGGTGGCCTCGGCGGTGTGGGGCGGCTTCGCTTGGCGCCGGGCGGCACCGACAACGGCTTCTGCCGCGTCGGCGGTGGTGGCGGCAAGCTGCGGGGCTCGGGATCCGGGATCAGCTCGAGCTCGGCGGTGTCGTCCTTGGTTGGCTCGGGGCGCGGGCGCAGCGACGCCGGCCTCGGTACTTTCGACGTGGGCGCCGACGGGGGCAACGATTTCCCGGAGGGTCGCGGGGGCGACGGCTTTCTCTGCGAGCTCTCGTCCTCGGCCATGCCTGGAGGAGCTTACACCAAGCCTGAAAAGCTGGAACCTCGTGTCTCGACCGTGCTCGCTCGGGCGGCGCCCCCTTCCCTGCTCGGCGCATGCTATGCGGTGGCGCCCCATGAGCGCCCCCGTCGAGCTGCTGGTCCTTCGCGGGGCACGCTCCGTGGAGCCCGGCTCAGGCGGCGAGGACGTGATTGACGTCGTGGTGGAGCGGGGGCGCATCGTTCGGCTGGGAGCCGGCGCGGGCGCCGAAGCAGCCGCTTCCGACCGCGCGCGCGTCATCGAAGCGAACGGCCGGTGGGTCATGCCCGCGTTCGTCGACCTCCACGCCCACCTGCGCCAGCCGGGCCACGAGCACAAAGAGGACATCGCCAGTGGGCTCGCTGCGGCCGCCGCTGGCGGGTACGCCCATGTGTGCGCGATGCCGAACACGGACCCGGTCAACGACACCCGTGAGGTGACCGAAACGATGCTGGCCCGCGCGACGGAGGTCGATGGCCCCGCGCTCCATCCGATCGTCGCCATCACGAAGGGCCAGGCCGGCCGCGAACTCACCGACATGGCCGCCCTGCGTTCGGCCGGTGCCGTCGGCGTGAGTGACGACGGCGTCTGTGTCATGTCGAGCGCGGTGATGCGGAGTGCGTTCGAGCAAGCACGCGAGCTCGACATGCCGGTCATCCAGCACGCCGAGGATCACGAGCTCACGAAAGGCGCCGTGATGCACGAGGGAGCCGTTTCACGGCAGCTGGGGCTGCGCGGCTGGCCGCGCGTCGCCGAAGACGTCATCGTCGCGCGCGACATCTTGCTCGCTGAATACCTGCGTGCCCGCTATCACGTCGCCCACGTGTCCACGCTCGGATCCGTCCGCCTGGTGCGGGAAGCCAAGTCGCGCGGCATCGACGTGACGTGCGAGGTCACGCCCCACCACCTGCTCCTGACCGACGCGGCGCTGCTCGGCTACGACACCGCGTGCAAGGTGAATCCGCCGCTCCGCGAAGAAGCGGACGTCGCCGCATTGCGCGAAGCACTCGCTGACGGCACGATCGACGCCATCGCCACCGACCACGCACCGCACTCGCCGCGCGACAAGGAAGGGTCGCTCGCCGACGCACGCCCGGGCATGATGGGCCTCGAGCTCTGCTTCGGCTTGCTCGCCGGCCTGGTCGGTACTTCGGGCATCACGCTCGGGCGGCTGGTCGACGCCCTCTCCACGCGCCCGGCGCGGATCGCCGGCATCGAGCCGCCGCGGCTCCGGGAAGGTGCCCCGGCCGAGCTCGTGCTGGTCGATCCGGATGCCCGCTGGAAGCCGGAGGCGGTCGCCCTTCACACCAAAAGCAAGAATTCCCCGTTCATGTCGCGAGAGCTTCGCGGCAGAGTTCTTTTGACCCTCGCTCGTGGCACGCTGGTGCACGACGCGCTCGGAGAAAGCCCGTGACAGCACGCATCGCCCATCTCGCCCTCGCCGACGGCACCCTCTTTCCGGGCCGAGCCTTCGGCGCCGACACCACCGTCGTCGGTGAGGTCGTCTTCACGACCGGCATGACCGGGTACCAGGAGGTCCTGACCGACCCCTCGTACACCGGTCAGATCGTCACCATGACGTCGCCTCAGATCGGCAATACCGGCATCAACAGTTTGGACCCCGAGAGCGTGGACGGCCGG
>Ga0315912_10000344_pt1 | contig 93713 bp, 69 predicted proteins | sample VfabasoilMG_FD_204469 | JGI IMG/M metagenome (GOLD analysis project Ga0315912, IMG submission 204469) | Garden soil microbial communities collected in Santa Monica, California, United States - V. faba soil | ecosystem: Environmental > Terrestrial > Soil > Garden | place: USA: California... | reverse complement strand
TGCGCTCTCGCTTTACTTCGGCAAGTTCAAGAAGCAGTAGCCCGTCCATCACGCGTCCGTAGCCGTCGGCTCCGACGGTGACGCATACCGAATGACCCAGAGCACGGGCCCCACCGTCTACGCACGTCGCTTCATAGACCGACGCGACTCAAAGCAGTAGCTTCCGGGAATGTCACACCGATGTAGGGAGACGAACTCAACCTGCAACCCAGACCTGTCCGTCTTGCGTCGCCACCCAAAGCCTGCCGTCCCGGGAAATCGCCGGTGGTGTCACGATCGGATGCTCGCCGGTAACTCGTAACACCTGCCGGGATCGTCCGCTCGCTTCCAACAATTCGAGACTATCGCCATAGGTGACGGCAAGGGTGCCATCCGCGAAGGCTGTCGCTCGATGACGCGTCGTACCGGTTCGCAACCACTCCACGCGTCCTTCCGCGACTGCGGCCAATCCGTTCCCTGCCAACCAGAGGCGACCGCTACCATCGACCGCGGGTTGCGTGACGGCCAGGGGGACGGTTACCGACCACTTGCGCTGGGCTAGTTTATCGAATTGATGGACTTCGGTCTCCCAACCCGTCTCGACCGAGGCTCCCACTACATACAGTGAATACCACCGATAGTCAGATCCTCCATTCGGGGGGTGGCGTGACTCGAGTACGGCAAAGCCGTCATTGACGGCACTGACCGCGTAGAATGGTCGGTCGAGCTCGCGGCTCACCAGAACCGGAGCGGTGCCATCGCCGGTCCCTTCACTTGCATAGATCGTCAAGTCGCCATGCTTGGTCGCGACCATGGTTCGTCCGTCGTAACCGATGGCTCCCGTTGCCTGCCCCCGCGTCTTGGCTTGCCAGTCCAAGCTCGAGACGCCTGAGGTCGATGCGCTGACCACAATGAATCCGTCTCCCCCTTGGGCAGGCATGGATTGGATAAGCATCAACCATCGCTCGGAGTTTACCAACGTCGATACCTGAATCCCATGATCGTCGGTCCACCATTGCGGCACGGGGCCCGGGAGATCGTGACCGTCGGTGCCGAGCAACGCGGTACCGTGAACGAGCCCCTTCGGTCGCAAGGCTGACCACCATCGCGTCGCCATACTCTGGACGCCATTGCCTGCGTGCAGAACGACGCGATCGATGTGTGCGATCGCGATACGCGAGCCATCATCGACGAGAACGAACGAAGGAGCCGAAATCGGCTTGCCGTCGAGCGCGACTTGATTCAAAGGTCCATAGCGATGCCGCGGTCGAACATCGACCTTGGAGCCGAGCGTATGATCCGCGAATGGAGCAAGATATCCGTTGGGCCTGCGTTGCGTCCGCAAGCGGCATTCCGAACCTCGACGATCCAATTCCGGATCGAGTCGGTGCATGCGGAAACCGCAGGCCGATAGCGCAAAAAAGAGCGTGAGTCCGAGTATCGTGTGGCGTAGTAAGATCGCCATGAACCGTGTGGTTCGTTCCAAATGGCAACGTGGAGGTTCAGTGTGGCCGAGCGACATAAAGTTTCGTATGCGTACCGAACGCGATCGAGCCGTCTTTCAGTATGGCCGGCGGCGTGCCGATCGGTTCGTCTCCCGGTGTTCGCAAGGCGCTCAGACTTTTTCCATTGGGGTCGAGAACACGTAGATGGGGCCCCGCACAAATCGCTAGGCATCCGTCGTTGAAGGCGGTCGCGTGCACCCGGGTGGTCCAAGGCCACCACCACGCGATACGTCCCTCGTCGAGGGCCGCGATGCCATGACCCACCACATAGAGACGCTTGCCGCCACCCCCGTCGATCGGCGGCTGGTGTACCGCAAAATCAACTTGAGTTCGCCACAGGGTCGAGCCCATATCGTCCAAACGTTCGATGATGGACGACCACTCTCCTTCATGGTCCAAGCGTGGGTCGAGCAATCGTCGCAATTGTCGTACGTTCGGCGAGGCTCGATCTCGCTCGCTGTTTGCGGCGACCCACGCCAGACCCGAAGGAAGGGCAGTGAGGGCGTAGGGAGCTGGATCGCGCTGCAACCGAAAGCGTTCTCGTGATCGACGCACGTCGCCCTCCTCCGCAGTCGTGTCGAATCCGATCACCGTTCCGTCGGCCATTGCCACCACGGCGCGACCCGCCGAATCGATGGTGCCGGTGCCGTATCCGGGCAACTCGATGCGATGACGCGTGCGAAGACCCTGCCCGGGAACTTCATGGGATACGCAACGCACGACCACCCGCGGTTGACCTCGCGTCGGAAGGACCTGGGCGACGAACGTGAGTGCTCGGTCACACAGCTGCAAGCCCAGTTGCGCGGCAATGTCATCGAGAAATCCAACACCATCCAAACTCGCGATGGCGACAGGGTCGTGCCAGGGGATGAACTCATCTCCCCAAACGAGTCCGTCGGGGGTCGTCGCGATGAGCCGTAGCGTATTCGACGCGCCGGAGAGCGCATACACGCCGTGGGGCAATACGATGACGACCTTGCCCATCAACTGGACGACCCAAGCCTGCGTGGCCGGTGCTTCGACGATTCCGAGGGCTCCAGACACATCCAAGGGCACTCCGGCATGGTCCTCGTGCGGAAGTACGATCGCCTCGAGCCTCCCCAGCGGCCGATACGCGACGTCGACACGACCCGAGTGGCCGCTGTCGCCGTAAATCATGGCGGATCCAGACATGATGATTCCTCAAAACGGACGAATGGTGCCGGGAGTTCGTTTCAGTTCTGTGGCCAGCCATTGCTTGACCGAAATGAAGTCGGCGTCGGTCAATGGCAAATTGGTCGAGGTTTCACGATGAGCGATCGGGTCCAAGGCGTACCGCATGAGCCAATTCCCGACGGCGTCCTCATGAATCTCGATTTTCGGAGGTGTTCCCGGGGTAATCACTCGAGTCTTTGACGTTCCGACGACGACATGCACATCGGCCTGGGCCACATCCGCGAACGTGGCCGGTGTCGTACCCGAAGCGGGAGTGAGCTCCGAGGGTTTGGGTCCGAACTCGAACCGAGGCTGAACGATGAGTGCTACTTGCTTGAAATCGGTGGCATCCGCTCCACTCTCGATGAAGAAGTGCGGCGTTTTCTCGCGATCGAAGTAGGTTTTGCCAAAACGTGTGTACATCGCTCGCCATTGATCGTCCGGATCAAAGATGGAACGGAAATCGAACCAGAAGTCGGTATGCACCACGAGCAAGCCATCGAAGCGTGGAGTCACCAGCTTGGAGGGTTCGTAGAACAACGGGCCGCGAATCCCTTCATCATCGCTCGCTCGAAACAGCCACAGTTTGACATGATTGACTTTCCCCGAATTCACCGCTTCCCAAGGCGATCTCGTCAAGAACGATGCCGAAGGTGTGGTGTTATAGCGAAGTTCGGTTGCATGTTTTCCTTTGACGACGTAGCGACCGATCCATGCTTGCTGCAGGAAGTGATCCTTGGGAACATTCGAGCGAATACGTTCGAGCGCCGCAGAAAGGAGCCACGAATAGCGGAGGCGGGGGTGTTGGTTACTCCTCATCATCGCGGAGTTGTCGAGATTGTACGGTTTGGCCTCACTTGATTGGCGCCACTGGAACAACTGTTCGGGCAGGCCCGCGCTCTCGACCCTCATTCGCTCGAGGTACTCATCCGGAAGGCGCATGGAATGACCGAGTTCGTGGGCCAACGTGAATCCGATACCCCCCACATCGTCGAGACGATCGAGCAGAAGGTCGCCACTCCGTTCGAAATCGAAGGGCTCGTCGGCTTTGGGATGGACCGGAACTGGCGGAGCAACGATCTTCGGACCGAACACCAAATAGAGATGCATCGGGTCGCCACCCGTGGCTCGCCCCGCCTGCGGATGAAGCTCGATCGTGATCCGGCCAAGTCCTTTCATTCCACCGAGATCGATTCGTTGCGCGTTGAGCCTCGATCCGAAGTGATAGCGGATTCGCAGGATTGGATCGGCCGCCGACAGACCGCGCTGCGGGATCAAAACATATTCTTTGTTCGCGCCGCCGAGGCCCTCGCCCGCCGGGAATGCGGGGTGTTTTTGCTGCCAGCGCAACGTCGATTGCCACAGCGTGTGCTCGAGTTTGGGCAACCCCTTCGTCGCAGCCTCGTTTTTGCCGTTCGAATCGTTGTCGGTGGTGGGCGCCGAAAGAAAGCATGACACATGTACCAGCGCATGCGCCAGGGGATGCGACTGCCCCTCGTACGCCGTCTTGAGATAGCGGGTATCGATCACGTACAATTCGTAGTTCTCGAAGTCCCGCCCAAATCGAAGTTCGCCGAGGTGCGCAGCCTTCGTTCCGACCAGGGCATCCCTTCCGGCGATACCCGCGGTACGCTTGCGCGTGAGTTCGAAGATCTGCCCTTCGTACTCCATGACCCGGGTCGCTGTTCGTATGCCTTCCCCTCGTACGAACACCATCTCTTCGGCGCGCAAGGGTAGACGTTTGACCTTGACGTCGGAGTAGGGGACCAAGTTGCCGCTGACCGAAGCCTGTCGCTTGATCGCGAGGTCGTGATCCATCAGACAGATGCGGTCGCCGGCCAACGTGATTGCAGATCCGAGCACGTCCACGAACGCGACGTCGTCGAGATGAAAGGACAACGGCCGACTCCGTTCCTGTCCTTTGGCGCGAAGCTCCGCAAAGGGCTTGCGAGCGGCTGCGCTGGCGTCGACGGCACCTTCCCACGCCTCCTGACCGACGCTTCCCCACGAAGCAGGGACGAAATAGTGAGTTCCGAGATCCATGATGTCGAAGGCGGTCGCGGACTCGAGCTTCGGATCGGCGAAAGCAAACCGAGCGTCGACGATGGTCTGTAGGGCATAGTTGAAGTCGCCCGCATGTCCCACGTCATGAGCGTGGAGTACGTACGTGCTGCCGTCGGGCAATTGCGTCGTGCTGGCTCCGCGTAGGGTCAGGTCCTGAGCGAGCGACAAGACCATCATGCCCGCGGGAACCGGTTTCTCCCGTTTGGCCAAGGGGTCGTAATAGCGAAACTGCACATGCGTCCGCAGCAATCCGTGGTCGACCGACAGGATCCAAGGCGTGGTCGGGTTGCCATGCGGTTTCAATTCGGAGGTTTTGATTTCACCTGTGGTGGCAAAGTCGGGGCTGTGCGGGAACGTCTGCTCGAAACCGCCGCCCATCTCGATCTTGCGCTTGGTCGACCATAGCGGAATGCGCAGAACCTTGCGCGGATACACCTTGGCGAAAGGCCGATCGACATCGACACGGATCTCGGCACCGGGGACCCATTCTCCGCTTTCGATGTCGATCCATGCCTCGCCGAGGAGTCCATAGTCATCGGAGTCTGCCCGGCCAGGGAAGAGTGGAATCAGCAAGAGATCCCACACTGCATCGGGTTCGACACCGGCCAACTCCGGCCCTTCGAACAAGGTCGAGATACCGCGATTGTCGCTGTCGCCTCCTTCGAGAAAGCGATCGACCGAATGGACCAACGCCCAGCGGTGCGGAGGCAACGGGACATTCTGCGCTTTGAGCGGGTCGAAGTACGTCCCTTGAATCACGCATAGGGCACGACGCAGGTACAACACCTCTGCGCTGCCGGGTGCCACCACGTTGCCAGGAAATGGCCATGGCGAGAAAACGTCGTCGGGCATCGCTTACGGCACGTTGGGGTTCGGGGTTGGCGTGGGGCTCGGGTTGGGAGCCGGAGCGGGGTTCGGTGGCTTGGGGAAAAGAATGGGGAGCAGCGAGGGACATCGCGGAGGCGTGAGTTGAACGGAGAGCTCCGAGATTCCGTGGAATCTCACCCCAGTGAAAATCGCGTGCGGACTGTCGGTCCCGTCGGCTCGGAGGCGGTACGCGTGGGCATCGGGTACGTGGGTGAAATGAAGTTCCACCATTTCGGCGCTCTCCTCGGTGGGTTTTTCTTCGGCGACCAAGGCTCGGGCTTCGCTCGACAGCGTGGCGGTTCGCTGAAAGACGGGGGTATCGTCGTCGTCTTCGTGTTGGTCCTCGGCTTCGAGTACGAACTGGTGAGGGAGCGTATTGGCTTCGTCGAGACTCATGAAGAATCGCACGATGACATCCCGTGATAGGTCGGCCCCACCCACGGACGGACAGCACGTGGCCAACTTGCGATAAAACTCGCAGCGATAGAATGGGCCTTCGCCCTTCGGGTCGGGCGGAGGGTCGACGAGCTGATCGCGACATGGGCCGACGTCGCCGATCTGACATGGAGCGCCCGTGGGTGCGGCGGCCGGGTCGAAGACGTAGACGACGGTACGACGGCTTTCTTGGTCTTTCGCGGCGATTGAAAGCGGGTTGAATTCGCCACAACCCATGAACGGGCTTCCCCCCACGTTCGTGATCCTGGCGGGGTCGACGGGTTCGCGGGTGACGAGTTTGGCGTAAGCGAAGAAAAGTTCGCGCAAGGTCGCATCGTCGAACTTTCCGTTGGGTTCGAGGTCGGCCTGCTCGTCTGGTTTGCGCGGATAGTCGCCCCGTTGGAATCGTTGGCACGCTTGCCGAGTGCGGGAGCCGGTATCGCCGTCTTCGTCCAAGGGCTCACCGTCATCGTCGCGACATTCCAAGCCGTTGAGCATGTGTTGGCTTTCGCGCGTGCCCCATCGTTCCCACCAGGGATACTCGCTGATCTTGGCTTTCCACATCTCCTGCCAAGCGTCGAAGTCGTGGGTGAGCAATGCGAAAACGACTTTACCGCGGCGCTCGCTCAGGCGTTTGTTGAGCAGCTCCGTGCCCGATGTGTCGGTGTGACCAAAGATCATCGCTTGCTGCGAATCGTCTTGGTGTAGCTCCTCCGCAATCGTGGCCAATGCGGGAATCCCTGTCTGCTTGACGAAACTCCGAGCGAAATCGAATGTCGTCGCCGGGACTTCTCGGCACCGAAAGCGCGGCACGATGACCAATGTTTCGATGCGACCGCTACGGAGCACGATCGGATCGAACTCGTCATCCAACATTTCGACGTGGACCGGTTGCTCGTCGGTGCTCGCCGGGATATTGGGCTCTCGCGGCTCTTGCCATCGTGGCGCCAGCGCCTCGCGCAGGGCTTTCAAATCGCGGATGCGTACACGAGCCGTGCCCCCGCTTTGGATTTGGTCGTGTCGAGCAACGCCACTTCCGTCCGTCACGAGTTGATGGGTCTTGCCATAGACGTCGAAGGACAACCCTAGATTGCCGACAGGGTCACCGACCTCATCGATCACCCGCACACTGAAGAACACGGACGCCGGTGGCTCCGTGGGGCGTTCGGTCTCGACGAGATCGACCAGGTCGACGACGGGAAGGTCGACGTTGAGCAGGAGCCACGGACGATGTTCGCGGAACATCCCCACCCGACTGGTCGCGCCTCGCCGCAATTCGCGAAGGAGAGGCTCTGCCGAAAACCCTGACGCCTGCCCGTAGGACGTTGGACCGATCGCCTCTTGGAGCTGTCGCAGTACGTCGACCCGACGCGAAGCTTCGAGCTCCCGCAGCACGGATGCGGCCTCTCCCAGCGAGAGTCGCTCCGCGTGGCGTGGAAAACCGCCGATCGGAGTCACGAGGTACGTATCACGCCCACTTCGAAAACGGATCGACCCCTTCATGTACCGATCTATCAACGGTCCCTCAAAAATGAATCGCGATGCCCCCGAGCCGGGGTTCGATATCGAGCCACGCGGCGCCGGACGACGAACGATTTTGCTTCCGTTGCACGACGACGCTCACTCCGAGTCCGATCGCGGTCACACCCGTGACCACGGCCACGCCGATCAAGATGTCTGCCGCCAAGGCACTTGCGTCGATCCGGTCGCGCAAGTCCTGTTGCCTTTGCTCGGCCTCGACTGGGTCGTCGACGAGCTCATTCAACTCGTCGTTCAGCGACGAATCCGCAGTCAACGCGATGAGTCCAGCCGCGGTGCCCCCAACGATGGCGGCTGCACTCACACCGGTGAAAACCCAGGTCGCGCGAAGCCTACGTTGGAGCGCGGCCGATCGATCGGAGTCCTTCGTGGGCGCGGCCGTGGTCGTCGTCACGGTGGTGGTTGGCGCGAGCGATCCGATGAGCTCGAACGTCTTCCCAGCCAGAACCATCACCCGTTCACGACGGGTCTCGTGCCCGTCATGCGAAACCTCGATCGCGGCAAACCCAGTGTTGAGAGCCACAGCCGCGGGCGTCGTTCCGACCAACACACCGTTGATCCAGACCTCCGATCCGTGGGGCTCGGTTCGGATGTCGACATGGCCCACTTTGGTTTCGAGCACCTCCATCTGATGCTCCACCCGGCTCCGCCGCTCCTCGGAAATCGAAGCTTGGTTGCTTTCCACCAAGTAGCGTTGCAACGAGACATAGGCACCCGCGAAGTCCTGGACCTCGACCTGAGTGACGCCGATGTTGTAGAGCACGGCGGCATGCGGGAGCGCCTCGTAGGCGAGCTCGAACTCCAGGAGAGCCGCCTTGAAATCGCCCTCCTCATAGCGTTGCACGCCGCGTTCGAAGTGTTGCTTCGCTCGCCGAGCGGTCGCTTGGGCAGTCGCGTCGTCGTCGGTGCTCTCGACATCATCGTTCGTCGGCGACGAGGCCTCGGTCGCGGTTCGTGGGCCCGCGGGTTCACCCGCCTTAGCCGAGGAGAACGAAACGAACATGAGAAGGCTCGCAAATCCGAGATGTAGGGATGGGTGCGGGAAACTGGTACTCACGGGCGGCGTCCCTCAGCTGGCAAAGCAAAGCGGTCTCACGATTGCGATACCATGGTTACAGACACTCTCCCGCGATTACAACACTCGGAATCCGCTGGCGAGTATTCTGTTAGCCGATGAACATGAACGCCCAACCGTCCACGCGGTGTCCGTCGCTCGATGGCGAGTGGGTTCGCGTAGCGCATTCCGATGAGGTGAACCCCGAAAAACCGTTCGGTGTTCGAATCGGCGGAATGGAAGTCGTCGTCTTGCGAATGAATGCGGAGCTCCGGGCGTTCACGGGGATCTGCCCTCACCGCGGGGGCCTCCTCGCGGGCGGAGACCTGCAAGACGGTCACCTGGTTTGCCCCAATCATGGTTGGCGCTTCGACGGTCGTTCGGGGCAGCGGCTGGACGGGCCGCAGTGCCTCGCGGCGTTCGATGTCCAACAGTTGGAGGATGGGTTTGTCTATGTTCGAGTGCGGCCGGAAAGTCCGTCTGCGCAAGCCGTCCCGCCCGATGACCTCGGTGAGGTGAGGTCGTTGGCCGATCTGCCGGGTCCCCGCGGTTTGCCATTCATCGGTGTCGCCGCGGAGCTCCGTCCGTCGAGTTTCCACCGAAGTTTGGAGAGCTGGGCACGGGAGTTCGGTCCCATTTACCAATACAACCTCGCGGGGACGCGGATCCTCGTGTGCAGTGACCCGGCGTTCTCCGAGATCGTTCTCCGAGAGCGACCTCACGCGTGGCGCCGCGCTTCGAAAATCGAGCAAGTCATGCGCGGCATGGAGATTCTGGGGGTTTTTGCGGCCGAGGGGGATGAGTGGAGAAGTCAACGGTCGCTGGTGATGGACGCCCTCGCACCGCGAAACCTGCGACAGTTTTACCCTCGCCTGACCGAGGTCGCGCGTCGGCTGCTCCGGCGATGGCGGGGTCTAGCGGATCGCGACGAAGAGGTGGATCTGCAGAACGAGGCGATGCGGTTCACCGTGGATGTGACGACCTGGTTGTCCCTCGGCCAGGACGTCGACACGATCACGGGAGGCGGCGGCGACCTGCAAAAGCACCTCGGGGTCGTGCTGCCGATCTTGAACGCCCGCTTGCTCGCCCTCGTCCCGCTGTGGCAATGGGTACCGACTCTGGAGAAGCTGCGGCTCCGCCGGGCACTCGCTGGGCTACGAGCTTGGCTCGATCCGCTGGTCGCCGAGACGAGACGCACACATGCTCTCGAACCGAATCGATCCCCCAGCCATTTGCTCGAAGCGATGGCGGTGGCACGGCAACCAAACGGTGAGCTCTACTCGGATCAAGCCTTGTTCGCCAATGCCATCAACATGCTCGTGGCCGGCGAAGACACGACGGCGAACACCATCACCTGGGCCGTCCACGAAGTGGCGAGACATCCAGAGATCGCGTCTCGCCTTGCGCAAGAGGCAGACGAGGTGCTGGAGACCCACGAACTCGCCGAAGACGCGTCCTTACTCGAGCGGACCCTTTACACGCGTGCGGTCGCGCATGAAACCACGCGGCTGCGCCCCGTCGCGCCCATCATCTTTCTCGAGTCGACGTGCGACCAAGTGACGGCTGGTCTTTCCATCCCTCGCGGAACCCAGCTGCTCGTCTTGTCTCGACCGGCGGCCACCGATCCGGTGAACTTCGACGATCCTGAGCAGTTCGATCCAGGACGTTGGCTGGACGCAGGGGCAGCCGCGAGACTCCAACGAAATGCGACCCACATTCCGTTCGGGAGTGGACCCCGCATGTGCCCGGCTCGCAGTCTTGCCCTGATGGAGATCCAGCTCGTGCTATCCATGCTGTATCGCAACTTCGTCGTCGTGCCCGCTTCCCATCACGAAGCCGTGACCGAGTCGTTTGCGTTCACGATGGAGCCCCGAGGCGTCCGGATCCGATTGCGGCATCGTAGGCACTAGCCTTCGAGGGGCCTTTCGCCCCTTGCTGCGGCAGCAAAGCTGCCTAAGCACACCCCCGCGGCTCCATGGGTGTATTGGCGTCGGGAGCGCCAAGGGGGATGCGTGTGTCCCAACCGGCACGTGGGGTGCTTCGAGCGTGTCACTCGCCTCTAGCGCCATCGCGATAGTAAAGTCGCGGCCGATGCTGCGACGTATGAGCTTGGAGGCGGGCCTGGTCGCCATGGTGTGCATGCCGGGCTGTTCGTTGCTCGTCGACGCCGATGAGGTTCAATGTAATGTTGCGGCCGATTGTGCCGAACGCGGTTTCGGCTCCGCGGAATGTGTCGATTCGTTCTGCGTGGCGGCCGAGCTCGCCGATCCACGCTTTGGGTGTCGCGACTCCGATTGGCCTGAAATGTCGGCAGAAGAGACGGAGCTCGACCTCATCGTCCAAACCCTCGTCGGCCAGACTCCCTACGGGGGCTTGACGCTCCAAGTGTGTCCGCTGCGGGATGCGGCGTGCGAGCAGCCGATCGGCTCAGTCACGACGGAGGCGGATGGTCGAGCGCGAGTGGTCGTCCCGTTCGGCTTTCGAGGTCACTTCTTTGCGCCTCCGCCTGCCGACAACCCAACCCTTGCCCCGCGCATTCTGCATATCTTCCCGCCCCCGGGTTCGAGGCCCAGCGACGATCCCGAATCGTTGCTCGTGACCACCCTGGCGGAGGTGACCGGACTCGTCCAACTGGCTGGCGGTTCGCTCGTCGAGGGCACGGGGCACTTTTTCTTCACCGTCGCAGACTGCCAAGGTCAGCCGCTCGAAAGCGCTTCGGTGTCGTCGTCGGTCGTTACACCCGATGTGTTCATCACCTACGTCGGTGCGACCGGACTTCCCGATCCTGGGTTGTCCGGAACCAGCACGATTGGACAAGGAGCACTGCTCAACCTTCCGCCAGGGTTCGTGACGGTCCGTGCGATCCACGAGCAGGAGGGTAAGGTGTTCGAACAAGCGGTACTGGTCGCGGCGGACACGATTACGACCGCGACAATGATCGTTTCGCGCACGCTGTGATCTCGTTGCTGTGAGCCGGGCACCGCCGCCACTCGACGATCGGCCGAGTGCAGCGCGTCCGCAGACATGCAATACATCGAGATACAAGCGCACGATTTACTCGACCTACCCAGGGGTCGATCCTTTGAGTCGGATGTCGCCCCCCTTCGAGAGGTCGAGGGTCGTTCGCAGAACAATGTATTGACCCACGCACCGTTGTTTCGACGATGTAGCGTCGATCAGTGTATTCCGCTCATACCATTGAGCCAGTCGATTTTTGCGTCCACGGTCATCGGGATTCGCGACCCCTCGCGATCGAGGCACAGGCTGGTTATCGTGAGGATGGAGCGCAAAGATGCACCCACATCAGATTCAAATCGGTGACGCCGTCGTGATCGCCGGAAACTGGGAGCCCTTTGGGGCGGTTCGAGAGATTCACCGTGGTGCGAGGCCATCGCTCACGGTGTGGATCGAAAACTATGGCGAGGCCGAGTTGGCAGGGACCTGCGTCGAAAACGTGCACGACGGAAAGGTCGTCGTGATCTTCGATCGGCTCCCTCCCGAACTGCGGGAATACATCGGCCATGCTCACGATGCGGAGATCCGCAGCTGAGCACGAGCCAAGTCTACGCAGGTGGCCGCTCCGCGTGGACCAAGGTCATCCGCGCGCGCGAGACAATCTCGTTGTCGACCCGAGTCTCCCCCTGAAATGTGCTGACCTCGTCCATGCCACGAAGCCGTTCGACCGTGATGCGAACCTCGGCCCCGACGGCGATGAATGGAACGAGGAGCTCCATGTGGCGAACACCCACGAGCATGCCGACGCGCACGGTACCGCCCGCGCAAAAGGCTTCGTGCCCCAAGCAAGCGGCGACGGTCTGCGCCATGTATTCGAGGGTGACGACCGATGCCAAGCGCCCCGCGATCACGAAGGGGCTACGAGGTTGCACGCGAAGGCGACAGGTGGCGCGACCGGGAGCCCAATCGATGAGTTCTTCGACCATCCGAAGCGGAGGGCCGTGAGGCACCAGATCTTCGATCGGCGGATACCGAGTGGGCTTGTCGCTCATGAACTTATGCGGGGCGTGACACCCGGACATCCACGACGTAACCGGCCCCGGCTCCTCGATCGAGTCGCACGGCACCGCTTCGACCTTCGATGACGTGAGCGACCAGGTCGAGTAGGCAGACCTGAGGATTGCGAGCGAGGCGATCGGAGAGCGGCACGCCCGGGAGATCTCCGTCGGCGATGCGAGGGCCGCGGAGGCGTGCGAGGGCAGGCCAGGGGTGATGCGGAAGGCACAAGCACACGGCGGTGGCGAGCAAGTCGAAGGATTCGTCGTCGGGCACGAATCGCGCGGGCGACGTTTCATCGCCGCAGACGACGACGACGGGGTTCTCGGTCGTGAGCAGGATGCCCCGCGCTTCCATGAGCGCGCCGGCGACGGTGTCGTAGTCGGCACAGACCGCGGTGGTGAAGCCACGGTTTTGCGTGCTGATCGAGACCATGCCCGATGCCGTGCTGGGGACGCTCGTGGCGAAGCCCATCGGGGTCATGTCTTCTTCCTTCCACAGTTGGTCGAGGAGCTTGACCATCGTCGAAGCCTCGCCGAGCGCAGAACCGAACACGGCATGGACGGTCTTGGCGTCGACGCCCGCTTGCTCCACGGCCTCGGTGAACGCGTCGGAGAGGGCGCGAGTCAAAGGGCTGGCTCGACGGCGAGAGTGTTTGTCGAGGGAATGACCGCTCGGCATGGATGGGGATTCCGATCCCTCGGTATGGCCGCGGTGGAGCCAGGCCTTCGCATTGCCAACACCCGGCAACGACAGGCCAACGCCGCAAATGATGAGTTCTCGCTCGATCCCGGTCATGACGCCCTCACCACGACGGAGACGTTGCTTCCCCCGAATGCAAAGGAGTTGCTGAGCACGCGGCGATAGGTTCCCTGGGTCACTTGCGTCGGCACGTGGATGGGGATCTTGGGATCGAGCGGCCCGGCTCCGAGCGACGCAGGAAGCCATCCTTCTTCGATCGCCAAGGCGGCGAATACGGCTTCGATCGCGCCCGCGCCCCCGAGCGTATGTCCGGTGTAGCCTTTGGTGGACACGACGGGAATCGGGCGTCCGAACAAGCTCGAGATGGCTTTGCCTTCCGCGAGGTCGTTGAGGGTGGTCCCGGTACCGTGAGCATTGATCGCATCGATCGCCTCGGGCGTGCAGCCGGCTTGAGCGAGCGCGCGCTCCATGGCCATACGTGCGCCTTGCCCCTCGGGATGCGGAGCACTGATGTGATAGGCGTCGGAGCTTTCGCCCACACCCTCGAGCAATACGCGTGCATCGCCCGAGCGCTCGACGACCAGGAACGCACCACCTTCACCGATGCTGATGCCTTTGCGCTCACGGCTGAAGGGTTGGCACGGCCGATCCGACAATGCCCCGAGCGAATGAAACCCCGTGAGCGTCATTGCGCAGAGCGTGTCGACGCCGCCCACGATTGCGGCATCGACGATGTCGGCGGCGATGAGGCGCATCGCCGAGGCCAGTGGTTTGGCGCTCGAGGTGCAAGTGGTGGAGACCACCCATCCGGGCCCACGGGCGCCGGAAAGTTCTTTGACCACATGCAAGAGGGCACCGTAGGTGTGCTGTCGCTTGAAGTCGTAGTCGTCGGGGAACGAGCCGTGCTCGACGAAATGACGATAGGCTTGTTCGGTCGCATCGGCGCCCGCCGTGCTGGTGCCGAGGATCACTCCGATCCGGTGCGGACGCCAACGCTCGCGGGCTCGAGCGAGCCCGGGCTCGAGGCGAGTGACCAGGTGCGCGGCGATGCGGGCTTGCCTCGTCGTCCAACTCGCGAGGGGGATCGGCAGGTCGGGCAAGGTCTCTTGGACGCGACCTACGACCGTCGCGAACGGCAGGTCGAACGGCGCGGCTCCGAGTCCGCTGCGTCCCTCGAACAAAGCCTGCAGCACGGTCGACCGATCTCCGCCGAGGGCATTGCAGACACTGTAGGCGGTAATCGAGAGTGGAGAAACGAGCGACACGAACGAAGTACCTTCAGATAGGCTTGAGTTAGGTCAAACACGATAAGGCGATGAATCGGACGGAATTAGGACTTCGGCGAACCCGAGCTTTCGGCAGCGACGTCTCGTTGTCGCCGAGAACCGAGCAGCATCTGTTGGAAGCGATTGTCTTCGCGCCAGACGTCACCGGCCAGAACGCTGACGACTCCCTGCTTGATCTCCCCTTCTTCCTCGGCGCCAAAGATGAAATGGTCGACGAAGTGGGTGTGATAGAATCGATCGATAATACTCGAAAACGCTCGATACCCAGTCGACATGAAATCGGCATACGACGTCATGAGACCTGCGTCACATTCCGTTCCGCGTGTGAGCGCAGGTGAAAGCAGGCGCGTCATGTGTTCGGCGGCGACGAGTGCGAGCGTAACCCCGGACGAAAACACCGGGTCGAGAAAGCAAGCGGCATCCCCGACGCACGCGTAGCGCGGCCCATTCGGAGACTCGTTCTTGAAGCTGAAATTCCGTGCGGTTCGGGTTTCGCCGCGCTTGGCCCCTCGCGTCCATCGTTCGATGAGGGGCGAGGTCGCGAGATGGTGTTCGAGCGCTTCGACGGGGGCGCCTTCGCGGACGACCAACCCGACGCTCAGTCGACGGTTCGGCAAGGGGATGATCCAGCCCCAGCCTTCGGGCCGGATGAGGACCCGGATGTCGTTGCCGACCCCGATCTCGTCGATCGCGGCGTCGCTCAACCCGTCGTAGTGCACGAACGCCGCGGCGCGGCCAAATCCGTCGTAGGGCGTGGCGCTGCCGAAATGGCGAGCCATGAGTCGGTTTTGGCCCGTCGCGTCGACGAGGTACCGACCGCACTCCTCCGCGCCGTGCTGGAGTTTCACGCGAACTTCGTCGGACTCGATGGCGACGGAAACGACCTTCTCTCCATGACGAACCGTGGCGCCCAGGGCTTCGGCTCGATCGCGGATCCGTAGATCGAAGGTTGCCCGATCGACCTGCCACGCGTGGCGAGGTGGGCCTCCGAGGGCGCCGGCAAAGTTGAACAAGGTCTGCCGACCACTCGACTCGCAGACGAATTCGGCCCCGCGCTTGTAAACATGCGAGTCGGGGTCGGGCTCGATACCGAGCTTGGCAAGCACGGGCAGGCTCGCCGGCAACAGCGACTCACCGATCTGGAAGCGCGGAAAGTGTTCTTTCTCGAGGACCAACACGCGATGGCCCGCCATGGCCAAAAACGCTGCGCAAGCCGATCCAGCCGGCCCCGCCCCCACGATGATCGCATCCCAGCGCCGCGACTCCATCAAATGAAACCCCCGTCGACCCGAATGACCTGCCCGGTGATATAGCTCGCTTCTGGGCTCGCGAGATACGCCACGAGTGAGGCGACCTCTTCGGGACGCCCAATCCGTCGCATGGGGATCTGATCGACGACGAAATCGGGCACGCTTTCGATCATGTCGGTATCGATGAGGCCGGGGGCGACGGCGTTCACGGTGATTCGGCGCTTGGCGAGCTCGATCGCGAGGGCTTTGGTCGCGCCGACGATTCCCGCCTTCGCGGCGGCGTAGTTCACTTGACCGCGATTGCCTCGCAAGCCGCTGATCGAGGAGAGGCTGATGATGCGACCGTATTTCTGCTGCACCATCGGCATGACGAGCGGCCAGGTCACGTTGTAGAAACCGTCCAACGAGGTCCGGATCACCGTGTCCCAGGCCTCGCCCGTCATCGCCGGGAAGGCGGCATCTCGGACCACACCCGCGTTGTTCACCACGATGCTGATCGGCCGGGGATCGGCGAGCAGCTCCTCGATCGCGCGTGCGGTCTCGGTTCGCTCCGAGACGTCGAACGGTGCGAGCTTGGCCTCACCCCCCGCAGCGACGATCGCTTCGCGAACCGCCTCGGCTTGCTCTCGCTCACGGCGGTAGTTCAAGATCACGGAGTAACCGTCCGATGCCAACCGCTTCGCAATCGCGGCTCCGATGCCCCGACTCGCCCCCGTGACGAGGGCTCGACTTTCCGTTGACGGTTTGAACTGACTCAACGCCGCAGCCACAGTCCGACCATGTGTAACCCGAACCCGTTTCGACATGTCGACGAGGGTCGAGGCCATGGTTGCGGCCGCGCCTCGACGGATTACGCATTTGCGCATACTGCGCGAGGCCAGCGAATGTCGCGCAGAGGCCAGCTTCGAGCCCGTTCTCTCCGCGTCCGTTCGACCGCGCAACCACTCGACCGACGCGCTGACTCTGCGCCTTGAAATACAACATATGCGCCCACACACTGCCGCAACCTCACGCCTCCGAAACCCTGTCGGCGCGTGTACTGAGGAGACCCCTTGATGCGCCTAACCCGCATGCTCCTTTCCGTAACCGCGCTGGTCTCTGCATGTGGTGGTGATGACGACGAACCGGGTGGTACCGATGTCGTCGCGTCGGGATTTGCCCCTGAAGGGGGAAACGACGACGCCTCTACTGGCGGCACCACGCCCAATGGCACGGATTCCGACCCGTCGGATGGTGGCTCCAATGCGAGCGAAACCGACGGTCCGCCGCCACCCCCAGAAACGTTGCTGGGGATTTTGACGTTCTCGCTGTATCCCGCCGACCCGCTCAACGACGAAGACATCCTCGGTTTCGCGGGAGCTTGGCGAGCGCCCACGGACGACTGGTCGGGCTGGGGCAACATCGACGACTTCTTCGCGATCTCGTTGGCCGCCACGTATCCGGCCACTCCCGTCGAGCCCGATACGCTGGTGCAGAGCGCGGGATTCAACGACTTCGACTGGGGTGTGCCGGGGGATTGGCTACTCGCGGGGACCTCGATGAAGCTCGAGACCGCAGAGACCGAAGCCCATGCTTGCGTTCTCTTTCGGGGAGGAGCGCCCACGGTCGTCTTTCCGCCGGGCCCAAGTGGCGTGAACACGCCGAATTACCCGATCTACATGTCGACCCCTTCGGCGAATCAACCAGAAGGTTGCGCCCCGAATCCGAGCACGTGGCAAAGTGACACCGCGTACGACCTCGTGCTCTATGGTGGTGATCTGTTCCCCAACAACATCCTCGCGGGCAGCGTGCACACCCCGGTGGCGTTCGAGGTCGGGGCGCCCGATCTCGACGCGTACCAAGAGCCGCTCTCCTCGGCCGAGGACCTCGCGATCACCTGGTCGCCAGTGGGCAGCGAGGGCGAACGTGTGGTCATTCGGGTCATCGACCAATTCGATCGATTGTTCACGATCCATGCGGCCGACGATGGCGAATACACGGTCCCGGCCGCCGAACTCCAGGTGTTGAGCCAAGGCTTCGTCACCTTCATGATCGCCCGCGAACGCATCGAGGACGTCGCCTTCACCAAAGGTTCGGTGAAGGTGGTGACTCGCATCGAACGTTGGGGATACTTCGACCTTATCTGAATCCGACCTGAAAGCACCGACACGAGGCAGCACACACGATGAAACGACGATCCTTCCTTCAGACCGCGACAAGTGCAGGCGTCGCCGCAGGTGCGGGTGTGTTCTCGATCCTGAAGTATCCTCGCCATGCCCGTGCAGCTGCGGGTTGGGGCGCCTGGCCGAGCAGTCGTGTCGACGCCATGCTCCCGGCCGACGTCCCGCTCGCGAGCAGCGTGCTCGAACTCCATGTCAATGGCGGCATGAGCACGTTCGATTCGTTCTACGCGATCCCGGAATGGGGCCGGAATACCAATCCCTGGGGCTTCCTGTGGCTGTACAGCCAGGACAATCCTGGATTGCCCGCCGGAGTGGGCGAGGCCAACCTCATCGAGCCGAACTTGGAGGGATGTCTCGGTCGTGCCGTGACCGAGGCCGACATCGCGACGACGCTCGGGGTCACGGACTCGGCCGGGTACGAAGTGGCCCTTGGACCGTGGGCGTATCCGTTTCGCAATCGACCCGACGTGCTTCGTCGCATGCGAATCGTCGTCACGCAGCACAATGTCCCCGCGCATGAAGGTGCGAATCCCGTGTCGTTCACGGGGGTGGGCCTCGGTCAGAGCCGCATGGCGGGCCTCGGCACGCCGATTCAGCGCTACTTCATGGAAGCCCGCATCGAAGGCGAGGAGTCGGGGATTCGGGCCGTGCCCTATTCCTACGTGCTCTATCCCGGCGGATATGCACCGTTCAATGCGATCACGGCGACGCAGGTCGGTTTCCATCCGGGCAACGCGAAGCCGATGATCGTGGCCGTGAGCCCCACGTCGGAACTTTCGACCCTGCTCAACCGCGAAAGCTTGGGCGCCTCCGCGGGGGCATTCGACAGCGCCGTGGCGTACTATCGCGCGACCTACGAAGCCCAACTGCGGGCATTCGGCCACAGCGTGCCTGCGCGCGCACGTGAGCGCGACGCCTACGAGTTTGCCAACTTCGCTCGCAGCAATGCCCCCGAATTGACGACGGTCCTATCGGCCGATCTCCTGCAAAACATCGCGCCTCCCGGGGCGGTTTGCGGTCGTCCACCGGGCGTCCCCAACGACTTTCCGCGGATGCAGGCGCGCTTGAGCGCCAACTTGCTCACCCGCGCCGAAAATCGTGCGCGCTACGTCATGTGGATCGATGCAGGCCTCGTGCCCTCGAACACGGGCGGCCACGATACCCACGGCGGATCGATCCAGACGAATAGTCTCAATCTGCCGCATACCTTCAATGCCCTGCTCGAGCAGATCCGCAATCCGGACAATCCGCTCGCCGGCGACGATCGTCGCATCAATCTCGATGAGACGATGGTGGTCATCAATACCGAGTTCGGTCGTACACCGTATGCCCAGGGGACGACCGGAACGAATCACTTCCCGTGGGGCTACGTGAACGTCTTCATCGGCGGCCCGATTCATCCCGAAGGAGACGGTCCGTCCGTCTACGGGACGATGAGCCCGACGAATGGCTACGCGGATATCGCTCGTTCGGTGCGTCCCGCCGAGGCCCGGATGATGGTCCTGCAGGCGATGGGCATCTATCCATTCAGCACCCAGTCCTACAACGTTTCAGACGTTGCCCAGGTCAGGGACGAACTCGAAGCCGCCAACCGCATTCGCGGCTTCTTGGGCTACGACGTCTAAGCGAGGACGAGGAACTACATCATGCAACGAACTGCTCATTACGTTCCGCGTTCATGCTTTCACCTCGCCGCGGCGCTCTTCGTGGCGTTCCCCGTCGTGGCGTGCGGTGACGATTCGGCGAACTCGAATCCCTCCGACGACGACGACGATGACGGTGCGGTCTCTGGGTTCGCCCCGACGTCAGGGAGTACCGACCCTGATGCGGGACCGGGCCCGAACGAGGGGGGAGGAACCACCGGTGAGGAGGTCGAGGTCGAAGCGGGCACCGACGATGGTGAGCTCGAGTCGTACCAGGATCTCGAAGAAATCTGCGATGCCGGGGACGAAGCGTTCGTCAAACGCCTCATACCGTTCGTGCAAGGGCGTCAACCGGAGAGTATTCGCGAAGTACGATTGCTGGTCTCGATGATCGAGCAGCTCGATGCGCAAGGTCTCAATGGTCGCGCCATCGTCACGCGGGGCCTCAGCGCGGGTGATATCTACATCGAGCGCTGGAAGACGTATCTGTACGAGCAGCTGCGCATCAATGTGAGCGGTGATCGCCGCAACGAGGAATGCTACGACACCAACTTGCCCGACGGTCTCGAAGACACGAGCGCGTTGGCGCAATTCATTCGGGACGCAGGTGATGCCGAGGAAGGGTTCGGACAGCCGTTCTACATGAGCGACGTCATCTACTCGGGACTGCGGCTCGACGACCTCTCGGCGATCTACCGCGCGGAGCTGTTTGCCCGGATGTCTGCACCGCTCGTCGCCGGCAACGTCGACGCGGGTCAGCTCGAAGAGATGCGGCGAGCCAACTACGGGCTCACCTTCGAGCAGGCGTATCTCGGCCGAACGACCGAATGCAACGAGTGTCACCGCACCGAGCAATCGACGACCGACGACGCGGCTCCGGCCCTCGATCGGCACTGGCCGCTCGATCGCGGCAACTTGGAACTCGCGGTCTACGGACCCAACGCCGCGCAAGCGAGCGCGAATCGTTCGCACGCCGTTTTTCGCGTGGGCGGGTTTTCGTATGGGCAGGATTCTCGGGAAGCCGACAACGCCAACGACCTCCCGGCTCCGGGTTCGGTCACCGCATTCGGTTTTGCGCCCGAGTGCGGATCGTTTTTGCTCGGTCAGCCGGTCGCGGTTCCCGGTGACTTCGCCCAAGCAGAGTATTTGCCGTTCATGATCAGCGACTATGCGAACGTGGGCTACCTGCAGCAGGGGGGACTCGGCGCGACGGTGTTCGAACTCGACCTCGCGTTGGCCGAAGGCTTCGACACGTTCCGAGCCGACGGATTCGACGTGGCCGGTTTGGCCGACGGACTCACGGGGCCCGAAGCCGCGACGTACCTCTTGTCGATGAACGTTGCCAACCATGCGTGGATCGAAGCGATGGGCTACCCGCTCGTCGTCGCGAACAACTTTCCACGGAACCCGGCGCAGCGCGACACGTTGCAGGAATTGGCGGACACGTTCGCGACACGCGATTTCTCGCTGCGTGCCCTCATCGAGGCCATCGCCACCCATCGCTACTTCAACCAGGCTCCGCCCTCGGTCTGCGATTCGATCAGCCCCTATCCGCTCGCCGCGGTGTTCGATCCGTTCGCACGCGAATCGAGCGATCCCTCCGCACGTGGAAACGGCGTGGGCGATGGCATTCATCGTCGAGGCGCGCGCGTGACCTTGAGCTCGATCGCCCACAGCATGTGGTGGGCAGAACCGGATCTGTTCGGCCCGAACGACGGGGAAGTGCCTGGATCCGGGAACGGATTCGACTCGTGCGGTGGAAACAATCCGCAAAACCCGTGCGACGGCCAACCGCTGAGCGCGACGATTCTCCGCGACCTCGGTGCCTTCCTGAGTGATTCGGAGGGTGGGTTCCACGGGACCGATCTCGTGACCATGCTGCGCATGGAAAACGAGTTCGGGCTCGGCGAAGACCCCGATATGGGAGGCACCTGCACGGGTCCTCTCGGTCAAGCCTGCGCGAACGACGATTGGATCACCCAACTCGTCAGTCTCGCTCAAGCCGAGGGGGCGACCGTGCGCGACGTCATCGTTGCACTCAAGGATCGCATCGTCACGGAACCCGAGATCTCGACCGGGGCCGAAGAGGCCGTCCTGCGAGAACTCGCGGGCGTCGACCTCGAAACCGACGTGAACAATCTCGCCGATCCAGAGCAAGTGGCGCGACGCGTCGCGGGTATGCTCTTCAATACACCGCAGTTCATGTTGGTCGGAGTTTCGGCCAACGACCAAGACCCCGGCAGCGATCCGTCGCTGGTCGTGCCCGGAACCGACACGGAGGCCCTGTGTAATTTCCTGGCCACAGCATTCGTATTCGCGGGGGCCTCGGGCCAATCGTGTTCCCTTACCTGCTCAGGCACTGGCGTCACGATCGGGAGCTGTTCGTAGTCCGACGCTGTTCGTAGTCCGACAAGGATCCCGGGGCCGAATGAGGCCTCGGGGCCTTGGGGCGATCGATCACTCTTGAGCGCCCTGGTCGATCCAATCGCGAACGAGGTTGATGGTTTCCACCGGGAGCGGATCGGCGTTCGCAGGCATCGTCACGCCCGATCCGTTGCATCCGCAGACACCCTCGATCGTCGCTGTCCCTGCGATCTTGTGGTAGAGATAGCTCATCTCGGCTGATCCTGGGGTCACGAGGTCGAACGAAGCCAACGCTGCGCGCTGTTCGACGATGTTCGGATAGGCATCGTCCTCGAGGAGAGGCGGGTAGAACCCGGGCACGTGGCATGACGGCACCGCACAGTTGGCCGTCCAGATCGGTTGAATCATCTCTGCGTGGGAGATCCCCGCTGGAGTGCCCGTTTCGGGTTCGGTTCCCGTGTCTTCGGTGGGATCCCCGGTGTCGCTCTCTCCCTCATCCGGCCCTGTACCACCGGCCACATCCGAGCCGCCGAGGAGCGAGTAAAAGAGTGAGATCTCGGTGTCCGTACCGGTGACCAGTTGGTACTCCTCGTCGAGTTCCGTTCGCGGCAGAGCTCTCCAGTATCCAGCTCCGCTTTCGTAGTCTGACAGACGAATGGCTCCAACGTACGCCAACCCGTCCTCCGGAAGCCGTCGCTCGTCTCGGTAGGAGACATCGATGTTGCTGGCGAGCTCGATGTTCGGTTTCACGCGGTAGGCGGGGCCATAGACGCTGGGCGGAGTCTCGCTCGGCGCGATCTGGATCTCGGCGGTGTATTCCAAAGCCCCCGGAACGAAGCTGAGGGTCAAGACCCCGTCGAATGACGTGATGGTGCCACCGTCGGCCCCAATCTTCTTGGCCACGACGTTCTCCCCGAGTTCGTCGTCTCCGCATCCCGCTGTGAGGAGGCCAGCTGCGGCGAGCCCAGCTATGATGAAGCCAACTGTGACGAAGTAGGTACCGAAAGCGGTCGTTCGCGCGAGGGCCCGGTTCGATGACACGCCCCGCAAGCTAGCATGCCTCATCGCGCGACGGCACTCCGACGGAAGGGACCCGCCCGGGCCGCAGGCGGACCGTGGGTGCGGAGCGTGACCGCCTCGTTATGGTATTTTCTTGCCGTGCATAACCCTTCTTGGTCGCGGCGAACGCTCGTGGCGGTAGTCCTTCTCGGCGGCTGTACGAACGAACCTTCGGGCGGTGAGATCGTCTGCAAAACCATCGGTACGAATGGCGACTTGATTACGTCGTCCGATGGCCAGCTATCGATCAGCCTACGCCCCCAGTCGCTCATGGAGGACACGGAGGTCTGCATTCGCCCCACCGACGTCGAAGGTGCCGACGCCGGGCTTCCGGCGGTGTATGGGGAGGCCTACCGCGTCACCCCCAACATCGACCTCGGGGTGACCGCCATCGTTTCGTATCGACACATGCTTCCGCCTGATCCTTCGACCGCTGCGATCGGCGTGATCCTGCTCGAAGATTTCCAAGCCGGCCTCGGCGTCTGGCGGCCGCTCCCGGTGGGTCGCGTCGAGATCGACACCCAGCTCGTCACCGCCAACGACTCCCGCATTTCCATGTACTACGGATTGCTCGACGACGGTCCGGCCGATCCCACGGTGGCGGACAATGAGGGGCCGGAGAGCCAGGGCAGCATGGAGGCCCCGGACACTGGGCCCGGCGAGGACACGACCGGTGAGACGGGCAACGATCCGTCCGATACGAATGATCCGACCACGGATCCCACCGACCCGCCCGACGAGACCGGTGGGCCGCCCGAGATTTGCGACAATCTGCCGGCGGGGCCGTTTACCGTGACGCCTGAAGGAGACGGGCAGGTGTTTCCGCAGGCCGGGGCAGAGGACATTGCAATGCTCGGAGACGGCACATTCGTGGGGATCACTGGGACGGTGATTGGACTCTTCCAGCCCCCTGCGACACGGTCGGTATTTTCCATGGGATTTGCTGGTAACGGTCTCGGAATGGCCTTTGATTCAGATGGAACGCTGTTGGTTGCCCATCAGCCGGACGTCAATGTCAGTCAAGTCTCCCGTTTCACGCTGGACGGCCAGCCAGAACTCGTTGCGGTATTGGACGAACCGGGCAACAACTCACCCAACGGATTATATGTCGACAGCGCGGGCGACATTTGGGTGACGGCATTCGATACTGGACAGATCTTGCACCTTCGCAGTGGGGAAACCGCATTCGAGTTCATCGCCATGGCCACCGGTGGTCAACCAAACGGGATCTTCTTCGATGAGGACCGGAATCGTCTCTACTGGACAGAGTTCGATGGAGCCCTTTGGGCGATCGGCATCGACGATGGTGGCAACGCGGTTGCGGATTCTACGACATTGATCACCGATCTGGACGGTCGATCGGATGGAATGACCTTGGACGTATGCGGCAACGCGTACGTCGTGAACAATGCGCAGGGAATGGATACCCCTTGCACCGTCGATCGCATCATATTGGACGCCGCAGGGGATTTTGTTCGCGTCGAGCCCATCACTGGCAGTGGGGGGGAAATTGGCAGCGGCTGCAGCAACGTGGATTTTGGGTATGGGTTTGGGGGGGCGGGTGATGAAAGCCTGTGGGTTTCAAACCAGGACGGAACGGTTTTCAGCGTCGACGTCGGCGTGCCAGGGTATCCGATCCCGTTACCTCAGTGAGCCGACCTTTGGCTGGGCCCACACGCACACCCCAGATACCGGCCTATCTGCCCAACGTCAGGAGGCGAGCTTTCTTATTGAGCAAGTTGCCCCGCTTTCACTGGGCCGTATTTGTAGCACAGCGAATCCCAACTACAGACGATCCGTTGCCTGACTGGCGCGGAAACCTGTAATTAGTGCGGAGGTAGACGAACGAGACGATACCAAATTCCCCTCCGCGATAGACAAACTGCTCTGGGTGATTCGGATCGTAAGATTGGTCCGTCCACTCCTCGACGTTTCCGACTATGTCCATCGTTCGACGAACCGGTCGCTATCGGATCGCCACACATGCAGGTTCCGAAGCCAGAACCGTCGGGTTCACAGATCTGGCCACCAACTACGCCACCAGTGCAGAAACACTCGATACTCTGACCGGGAATACACCCGCCATCCGGCAGCGCCGTCGTCACGCCCCCATCGTCTGGGAGATCGCCATTCGTAGGGTTGACTCCCTCCGTCTCGAGCTCGGATGTGGATGCAGCCCCCGATGTTTCGTCGACTGCATCCGATGCAACCCCCTCGTCAGGGTTGAAGCACCCTCCCAGATTCGGACCGAGCGTCGCGGCCAACGACCATCCTCGTGCCAACAATCCAAGAGTTTTCTTCATGATTCACGGTTTTCTCGGGTTCGACCATGCCGACGGTTGAACTATTCGTTCGTCTCTGGCTCGGGTTCCACCGGCTCGGTTTCTCCTCGCCCACCCCCAGTACTGCCGCGGTAATAATCAAGGGCAGGCGCGATTTTCTCGCGAAGCTTGGCGTCCCGCCTGCTCACCGGCTTCGCGATCTCATAGGCCGCGAGGGCAAGGGGCTTGATCTGGGCGCCCACAGCAAGCGCGGTATCGCTAAACACCGTTGCAAGCGCACTGATGTCGCGGGAGAGCTGGGAGTAGAGCGCGTGCTGGGTGAACCTTTGGCGGATGAGGTCTGTCTCCACCCGTTTGGGATCATTCCCCTCGTCTTCATCGGCGAGCGATTCGAACACTGCCGGGGAGAGATCGATCGCGTCGACGACGCTGCGCAATGCAGTGGATTCGTCCGTTCCCATTCGTCCCTGTGATCGACGCCGATCGATCCGCGCCATGGCGGATGCCTCTGGGAACAATGCACGAATGTCGGCGAGCAAGGCAGTCCCACGGATCACGCGTTGCTCGAGATCGTCGATCCGGGGACCAAGCACTTCCTTCTTTTTGACTTTTGCCACGAACTCAACACCTCCAAACCCGAGCCTCCATAGCACATCGCTTCACGGTTGGGCTCGTCCAAAAGATCGGTCTCTGTCAGTCGCGCGATCGGCACGACCTGACCCTAGAGGACAAAGGGACAGGTCCTCGCCACGATGGTCGACGAACCGAAGTTCGGGATCCAGCGTTTCGGGGACGGTTCCGTAGCCCGCGTCGTCATCGCAAAACCGTCTGTATCGGATGCAGCGCCCATTTAGAATGGGCTTGGTGCATTCTAAATGGGCGAGGCCCATGTTCTTATGCTACTGGCCCGTGTTTGGGCGGCCTTGGCCCATGGCTGGATGGGCTCAGCCCTTGAATTCGGGGGCTTGGGCCGTCTTTCGATGGGTTCCGCCGGTGAATTCGGGGGCCTGGTGGGCCTCGTCGAGCACCGCCTGGTCGCGCGCATCCACCGTCAGCCGCGGGGCCGGTTTTCGAGAGTCTGCGCGACGTTTGGGTTGGTCGACGGATCCCGGTCCGGATCGTTGAAATCGTCCAGAATAATCAGAGCCGGGTTGTCGTTCTTCGGGATGAACTCGTTGGTGGCACCGCGTAGAGCCACGGCTTTGACTGCCTTGGCGAGCGCCAGACACTTGCAACACGGCACGCAAGTTTAACGTCCTGTGTTGCTGTTGTAGTAGGTTCACCGCCGTAGGTCACTGGTATGGCTACGGTTGTGAATTTCGGATTCTTGAAGAAGTGGGCCGCGAACGTGTTCAGGGATCTTAGTCTGGCTTCGCGACCGAGCATTCGGGTAGAAAGGGACATGAGCGAGAATGTCGCGGGGCTGGTCAATGAACTTCCGGACTCGGAACTCGTCTTCGCCTTCGTCTCTCCACTCGGTACGCCACTCGAGGAGGTTCAGGCCGAGCTCTCGGATGCCCTCGCCGCGCATGAATACGAAATCGAAGTCGAGCTTCGCATTTCGACACTGCTCGACAAACTTGACCCAGGACCTCCAGGAGAGCGTCCCTCGGCCTATCAGGAGCGTTTGATGGAGGCCGGGAACAAGCTCAGGCGAGAACATGGCGGTGATTACCTTGCTCTCATGGCCATCGCCGGGATCAATGGGCGCCGAGAGCAGGACTCGAACGGTGAGGTGATGCCGTTCAAGAGACGTGCTCACGTCATCCGGTCGCTCAAACATCCTGACGAGGTCGCGCGGCTGCGTCATGTCTACGGCAAGGGGTTCTTCTTGCTCGGCGTCTCGGCACCGCGGCGTGTCCGTCGGACCACGCTTCTGCGAAAGAACTTTCCCATGGACGAGGCCAATCGGCTCCTGAAGAAAGACGAGGCCGAAGACGAAAAGATCGGGCAGCAAACCCGCGACACTTTTGAATTAGCCGATGCGTTTCTGCGAGTCGATTCGAAGGAATCGGGCAGCATTCGCGGCAAGGTAAAGCGCATCGTGGACATCCTGCTGTCGTGCCCATTTCTCCCGCCCACGCAGGAAGAGCATGCAATGTTCATGGCCTATTCAGCGGCACTCAGGTCTAGCGATCTCTCCCGTCAGGTTGGCGCGGTCGTAGCAAATTCCGCCGGGGATGTCATTGCGTCTGGGGCCAACGATGCGCAGCGGTTCGGAGGCGGTCCCTATTGGCCCTTGAACGAGGAGTTCGCACCCAATACCGGGGGGGATGAAGGCCCCGACTACCGACGCGGCTTCGACTCGAATGAGCGCGAACGCAACAAGATCTTGGCCGCGGTGATCGCCAGTCTTGTTCCGGCAGAGAACCTAAAGCCGGAGGAGCTGACCTCCGAAGAGCGAGCCAAACTCGTCGACAAGTACAAGGCGAAGCTCCAGGGCACGGGCATCCTCGATCTCACGGAGTTCGGCCGAGCCGTCCACGCTGAGATGTCAGCTCTCAGCTCCTGTACTCGTTCAGGAGCCAGTCCGCTGAACGGGACCGTCTACACCACCACGTTCCCCTGCCATAACTGCGCGAAGCACATTGTCGCCGCTGGCATCAAAGCGGTCGTCTACGTAGAGCCGTATCCAAAGAGCAAGGCCAAGGATCTCCATGCCGACGCGATCTCGCTCCCTGACGAGGATGACGAGCCGGAAGGTTACCGCCTCGACAGCGTTGAGTTTCGCGCGTTCGAGGGCGTCGGGCCTCGGCGATTCGTGGACCTCTTTTCGCTGACTTTGGGTAGCGGTCGACCGCTCAAACGCAAGCAGAAAGACGCAGATGGCGCCCGCGTCCAATGGGAACGTGGAAAGCAGACCCTGCCGAGGCTTCCTTTGGATCCCAGGTCGTACCTGAAGCGGGAGGAAGGCGCTGCCCAGTTTTTCGCCGGCAAAGCAGCCAAGCCATGAGATCTTCCACCCGGACGCCGAACCTATGCAGAAGACACCAAGCCAACCAAAGACACCGACTCTTGAAGAAGTGATGGCGAGCGCAGACCGGGCGCTCAAACGCGTTCAGCGTTGGCCTCGATGGATGCTTGAATTGTCTCCGTCGACCGCATCATTGGCCCGCAACTCCGAAACCGAGACAAAGTAGCCCCGTAGGGAGCTCGCATTCACGATGCCCGTAGCTTCTGGCCCCGGAGTCTTCCTCGAAGGGTCACTTGCTGGCATCGTGTTTCCTCTGACACCGTGTCTGGCCGATCGAACAGTGCTCTAGATATCTTTCTGGCGTCGCTCCCTGAAGGCGCTAGGTTTGCGCACCAGTGGCTTCATTCTGCGTCCATTGCCTCAAGGCGCCTGCCGATACTAAAGACCACGGCGTGCCGAGAAGTTGGTATCCGGATGGCTCCGTTCCTCACCCTGAGCGGGTGGCCTCGGGCGATTGGTCGACATAGCCCAGATCGGTGGCGAGCCTGGCCCAATCGGGTTCCCTATCGAGGCGGCGTAGGAGGGCTCGAGCGGTGCCTGGCTTCGTAGGCTTGCTGAGACGCGGTCCGATGAGGCTGGTGGCGGCTAGCGGGTGAAGGGTGAAGGCGTGCCCCGAACAGTCGGGTCGATGCGACGATGGACCGAGGACCGCGTTTAATCCATGCATCTCGTGGTCCGAGTGGCTGCGTACACCTCGTTCGTGCCATTCCTCGCGGCATTCCTGGCCACCCCCGTGGCCACGCTGGCGCGGTGGTTCTTTTCGCTCTGAACGAAATGGCGAGCGTCATCGATAGGAACGCGCGTCCGGTGAGATCGAGCGGCAACTCGTCCTATTGGACGCGATCGCTCATCTTCAGCGGGATATGGTCTTCACCTCCCGCCAGAACCTTCGCCATGTGACCGCGCCGGGCCGCCGCGTACAATAGTAACGCAACCAGACAAGCCAGTCCTGGAATGACCGCGGTTGTGATGGCGAGGACCAGGCCCGATGCAACCGTTGCCCCACTTCCCCAAGCCCGATGCACTTTCTCAACCGTCAAAATCGAAAGCACGATTGCAGCGATCAAAGCCATGGGGCATAGATTGCCGGCGTCGAACCTCCATTGCAAGTGCTGACCCTTAACAGGCCGTCGCGCTGTGGGGCGACGAGCAGGCCCCGCAACGTGCGAACGTCTCGAGGACGACGGTTCGCTGCACGTCAGCGACGCATGCCCCGATGACCATCAGTTTGAATACGGCCTGACCGAGTCGATCGAATGCGCCTTTCGACGGGTGAATGCCGTCCGGTATGTAGCCCATGACGATGTCGGCTGTCTCGAGGAGATGGCATCGCTGCTTGATCCCATCGCCGTTCGCGAGCGCAAAATCGAGATTCTGTCTCTTCGGATCCGAATACTGGACGTACACGACGTCCTGCACACCATCCGCCGAGAACTCATCCCATAGCTTCGTGAGGCGATCCACGATCTGTTGCATGACCATTTCACAACGCTGGCCCATCGCATTGCAGTCGTCGCGAAGCCCAGGCACTTGAATGACGTCATTGCCACCGCCCGTCGGGAACCGCGCGTAGCCCCACGGCGGTGCTGAGACGCTACCTCGAGTGCTGACGGTCCCGCCCGCGATCAGGAACTTCCAACCGGGAAAAGGTACCGAGCGAGTGCGTGCTACTCAAACGCGATCAGAGGAACCTCTCCGGCATCGTTCTCAGAGGGTAGGACATCCCGCATCCAAAAATCTCGGCGGTAGGGCGGCCGCTCATCGCGGCGCCACCCCGGGCCCGGATCAATGATGATTGTAGTTCTCGACGAGTGAATTGTACTGATCAACCATCTTCGAGCGTTCGTCGTCGGTGACTTCGGCTTTGTCTTTCACCTTGCGGGAAATCACCTTGCTCGCGGCGAGAAACGTATTGCCGTAGTTCTTGAGGTTGCCCATCGAACCGCGGTGTTTCGCTTCATCGGGGTGACCATTTGCGTAGGTGGCAACCTCGTCGACCAACTTGCCATAGCTGGTTACCTGGGCGTCGAGCGCAGTGGCGTCGGGCGAATCCGAGGAGGCGAGCTCCACGAGCGTTTCGGCGTCGAGCATCATCGAATCGATGAGGACTTCGAGGTTGCGGCCTTCGGCCTTTTCGCGGGCTGCGAGATCGGCGACGCGCCGGGCTCGATTGAGGGTCGAGACCTGGGTAGACAGGGCTTCGTGGGCTTTGCCGAAGGTCTCGAACGCAGCCATGACCTTGGGGTGTAGCGTCTCGATCTGTTTGCCCTTGTCGTCGAGATGTTCGCCTTTTTGGTAATAGCCGGATAACGTCTCGTATACGGTCACGAGACCCTCGAGGGCCTCGACATACGCCAATGACGTACGATCGAGCTCGGGAACCGCGGGTGTGAGGGCATTGGCCTTTTTCACGTCGCTGCTGCAACTGTCGTGGCCGTAGAGTCCGATCAGCACGGGGGCCCGAGTCGTGGTCGACACGCCGGTTTTGGGATCGACATCGCCGAGGTAACTGTCGCGCGCCTCGAACACGCGGCCGGAGTGTCGGTTGAGACACTCGATCGCCGCGGAGAGCTTCGCCTGCTCGGCCGCGTTGGGGTCCTCCGTGGCCTTGCCCTCGGTGGGGGCGCCCGCGGCTTTGCTGTCGTCTTTGGGGGCGGGCGACAAACTGTCGCATGCGCCTACGCCAAGCGTCAGCGCGATCATGAAGCCCAATAGCGAGTTCGTTGAGGGGTTGGCGAACGGAGAAGTGATCACTCGCGCCACCATATCAGGAAGTTTCCGATGGGAGTTTTCAACGCACATTTCGTGCGAAAGAACGACACTCATCACAGCTTCGTGGTCCATTCACGATGCTTTGGGTCGGCGAACCCGACGCCCGGTGGCGAGGTTTCTCCGCGGCGAGAGGCGCGAGCGATGGGGTGGTCCGCACTCGGGCCATGCCCGCGGAGGTTTGGATCGGTGGATCCAACGTTCGAGGCCTGGGTATGGCACGAGCTTCACGGATTCGAGCCATCCTGGCCAAGGACGATCCGATGACCGAACCCGACCCGTTCGACGTCGCCCACCTCTATCGAACCCACTCACCCATGATTCGGCGGGCGTTGAAGCAGCTCGGAATCGGTGACGGGCAGCTCGACGATGCGACGCAAGAGGTTTTCATGGTCTTGCATCGCCGGATCCACGACTTCGACAAGACTCGGTCGCTCAAGAACTGGTTGTGGGGAATCGCCAAAGGCGTGGCGTCCACGCATCGTCGGAGTGAGCGGCGGCGAAGCCGATTGCAAGCGGCGTGGGGAGGGGGGCCCTCGGCCCACGAACGGGATCGAGACCAGGCCCGTCGCGAAGCCGTCCATACGCTGGCAAGGGTGTTGGGTCAGCTGGATGAGCCGATGTGTGCGGTCTTCATCATGGCCGACGTGCAAGGGTATAGCGGACCCGAGATCGCGGATCGATTGGCGGTCAACATCAACACGGTGTATTCGCGGCTTCGTTCGGCGCGACGGCACCTGAACGAGGCCGCTCGACCGCGGGAGCGATGCTTTCGCGATCGGCTCAGCCTATGGATCTATGGACCGGTGCAAGGCTGGGCGATGGCGGGCGCGATGGCGATGTCGGTGGGCCTTTCGGCCTTCGAATATGAGCCTCGGCTGGCTTTCGACAGCATTGTGCCAGTAGCGCAGGTCCAACCGACTCGCATGAGTACGGCCGAGCCTCGACATGCGTCACGGGATCATGGACTGCGGGCCAAGGAAGCGGTCATGATCCACAAACCACTCGCTGTCCTCACGCTTGCGGCCACCCTGGTCGCGCCGACGACCGCTCTTGCGGGCACCGCTCGCACCAAAGCCAAAGCCACTCGGGCGTGGCGCGTCGAATCCGACGGTGACGATAGCCATCGGGTGGCGGCCGATGCATCCCATCGCGAATACGTCTTCGACGACGAGAAACTCGAGGGCGAGGTGCTCACGACCGATGATTTGTTCATTCCGCTGCGGGCGAGAGCCAAACACCCGAGCCTCATTCAGATCCGCGGTCACTTCAACGATGAACTCGTGCGATTCGCCACCGACGTTTAGGCACTGTCGGGATTCCGGGCCGAGCCGTTTCACGCAGTAGGCGTGCTAAAGGCTGATCATTCGAGTGCGTGAACCAAGTCCGCGAGCGCGGGCACGAGTTCGGGAAACGTGAAGGTGAAGCCGGCCTCGAGGGCGCGCCGGGGTACGGCGCGTTGGCTGGCGAGCACGAGCTCGGAGGCATCGCCCAATGCGAGCCGAAGGGCCATCGCGGGAACGCGGAGGAGTCGAGGGCGTCCGAGTGCAGAGGCCAGGGCGTCCACGAGCTCACGGTTGGACGCCGGATGAGGTGCGGTGCCATTCATGGGACCGTGCCAGCGCTCATCGGAAATGGCGCAAGTGAGCATGGACAGGAGATCGTGGCGATGGATCCACGACATGAACTGGTCACCGGCACCGAACGTGGTTCCAAGTCCGAGCCGGGTGGTGGTGAGTAGGGGTCCGAGCGCGCCGCCATCGGTGGCGAGCACGGCCCCCGTGCGCAGGCAAACGAGGCGTAGGCCGAGATCGCGAACGGTCGCGGCCGCGTGCTCCCAAGCCACGCAGAGTTCGGCCAGGGTTCCCGAACCGGGTGCGGCGGATTCGTCGAGGATCGCATCGCCTCGGTCGCCATAGATGCCGACGGCACTGCCGTTCACGAGCACTCCGGGTCGCGTCTTGCAACGCGCGAGCGCAGCGACGAGTCGCTCGGTGATGCCGACCCGGGTCGCGAACGCGTCCTGACGCACGCGCTCGGTCCAACGCTTGGCAATCGAGGCTCCAGCCAGGTTCACGACCGCGTGGGAACGCCCGAGCGCCTGGTCGAGCGCGGTGTCTCCTGCACCGACCGGCACGAGCTCGACCTGGTCGCCGAGCCGAGATCGCGCCGCGCTCGGATCTCGAACCCACGCGATGGGTCGATGTCCGTCGTGAAGCAAACGCAGGACGAGCGAGCGACCGATGAAACCAGTCGCTCCGAGAACGAACACGTTCATGACGACCAGCCTTCGACGACTAGCCTTCGCGGAGGACGGCGGGTCGGAGCGGCCGAGACTCGACGTCGCTGACTCCTGGCTCGATGGTCGTGGGCAGGAGAGGACGCGAGGCCCCGGGCCAGTCCCGAAGCAAATCGGGATCGGAGACCTCGAGCTCGCGGGTTCCACCACCGAGCACGCGAGCGTGGGTTCGAGACATCGGGCGGATCCGCGGCGCCTGGGCGAAAAAGGGCACGCCGGTGACGAGCTGCATCACCCGCAGGGTCGGGCCGCCACGTTCGGCGGGAACGAGGGTGGGGGCGGGCAAGCCCATCTGATCGCAGCACTCGGCAAAGAGCTCGCGTAGGGCCGGATCGCTGACCTCGGCGTAAACGTAATATTGGCCACGACGGCCCTCTGGCAGCCCGAGCACGAGGTCGTCGTCCAAGGTCATGAGCGGCTGACCGCGACCGAGGAACCGCAGGAGTGCCCGTTGAGCATCCGCATCCTCGTCTTCGCTCGCGCGCAGGACATCGATGATGGTCGCATCCCGGAGATCGCCGAGCTGCTCGTCCACCCACGCTCGGGCGGTTTTTTCGAGGTCGTCCTCGGAACCCGAGGCGAGTGCGGTGACGGAGATTCCCCCGCGCATGACCCAGGCGGCAAACGAAATGCCGGCGCGATCCAAGAACGCATCGATCACTTCGTCATCGATGAGGCTCGAGTCGGCACAGTGTTGGCCCTGACCCGAGGTGGCGGTGGCGCGGTGTCTCGCCAAACGTCGTCGAGCGTTTTGCCGCAGTCCGCGAGAGCGTTGTTCGAGGTTCTCGGTCGCTTCGAGCCACTCGACGATCAAGCGACAGCTCACGGCGTAGTGGCGCGAGAGCGCGAGCATCACGGCACCTCGGCCGGCATCCTCGAGTCCGGCATCGAGCTCCGAGCCGGAGTCTCGAATGATGGCTTCGATCTCGGCGCGTACGCTCGGATCGTCCATCGGCGTGCGGATCGGTTGCCACGATCGCACGACCCGTCGAACGAAGCCGGCTCGTTGCGCTCGCTCGGTCGCGCGGTCGAGGACGGTTTGGATCCGTTGCGCGACCCGGTCGACCGTGGCCTGGCCGCCGCCGAACAAACGGTTGCCTTGGACCCCGAGGCTCGCAGATTTGGCTCGCAGCACGTCGACGAGCGCGGTGAAGGTCTGCCGTGCTCGCACGGGGTCGCGTCCGAGGATCTCGGCGCCCAATCGCGCCATCGCTTGCGGTCGCAATCCGCTCTCGGTGGCCGCGGCCGCGGCCGCGGCCAAGGTTTGGGCGGCGTATCGGCGGACACGGTCGGAGGCATCGCGGGCAAACGATCGCGGGTCGCTCCGAACCTCGGTCATGATCGCGCGGGTATCTTCGCCGAGCAGCCGTTGCACGCTTGCGTCCTCGCGGACCGCGAGTTCGAACGCGGCGATCCGTTCCTCGAGCCAAGCGCCCGCCTTGTCGGGTTCGCGGAGCGGTGGGAGTTCGGTGGTGCCGGCCGGAGTCGGCCCTTGGTTTTCCGGCGAAAACAAGCGCTCGAGCGTGCGTTCGAGGGCGACCGTGCGGAACACCTCGGCATCGAACGCGAGGCGGGTCTCGTGCACCGCGTGACACAGGCAGGGATGGCCATCGACGCATTCACGGGCGCGGTGGAGCGTGACGTCGGTCAGGCGACCGAGCACCCAGTCGGTCACAGGGTCGCCAGTGGCGATCTGGGCGAGAAACCGCGAGAGCTGCTCGAACAGCTCGGTGAGGCCACCTTCGAGGCGATGGTGGTGATGTTCCAACTCGCCGAGGCGGCGGTTGCCATATCGGGCATCGAACGTGAAGACGCCGCGAACGAGCCGACCCTCTTGGCGTTCCCACCCTTGCTTGGCATCGCGGTAGACGTCGAACGAGGTGTTCGTCGCCATCTGCTCGAGGATGTGCAGAGCTTCGACGAAATTCGTCTCGTAGATCCGCGCGATGGCAGCATCCATGCGATCGAGGTCGACGGGGTAGACGAGCAACACATACACCGCGGCTTGGGGCCACACGGCGGCGGCGAGGCGCGGGAGCTCATGGAGGCTCCCGCGGGAGGTGCCCGACAACGGATTGAGGACGAGGTAGACGTCGGGTACCGCGTCGCACGCTCGTTGGAAGCGTTGGAGCTGCTTGAGGATCCCGGGCGCGGCGGCGATCGTCATGAGTCGGCCGAGCGGCGGCAACATGCACGCGCCGTTGTCCGGGGCGGCTTGGAGGGCGGGCAGCAGTTCGTCACGCCATGCGTCGCGGAAACGAGCAGGGTCGCGCTCGCGCTCTTCGAGCACCGAGGTCGCCGACAAGTGGACGAAGCGGGCGTGCTCGGGCGGTAGGTTCGCTTCGTCGAGCCGATGCAGGGATCGGCGATCGGCGTCGGCGGCCAAGACGAACACATGCTGTGGCCAGACGTCGTCCCGGCGCGCCAGGATCGTTCGGGCGGCGGGGATGATCCCCTGAACCACCACCTCGGTGCCCGCACCCAGGATCAAGATCGGTTTGATGGTCTGCGCCATTACTTCTCTCCAAAGCGGATCTCGACCTCGTGCCCCCCACCCAAATCGAGGCAGTCACCCGACTGCACCGTCGCGGTTTCGCCCAAGGCCACCGTTTCGGCGCGGCCCCGTTTGCGGCGAATTTCGATGCCGATGACGTTCGCCGTGCGGATGGCGACCCCGGTCGGTTGCGCGATGAGCTCGGCAGCATACGGGCCTGGGACGATGAAGTCCGCGTCGGTCGCCGGCGAGATGCGCAACGGACCGAGCAACGAGCGGGTTTCTTCGCGGACGACGGTTCGCGCGAGGCGATCCCAGAGCCTCAACGTCACCGGCCGGGCGGGTGCTTCAGGCGAAGGTGCGGCGAGGCTCGGTTGCCTCGCGCCCGTCATGCGGCCGATGAGGAACAGGCTGAGCAGCAGGGTGAGTGCGGCCCCGCCCGTCGCTGCCGCGCCAATGGGCGTCGCGACCCACCGGAGCCATGAGGGGCGCTCATCCACCGTGATCACGCGGACCGACTCGATCGGCGGGGGAGGAGGTGGCGGCGGAATGAACGTCCGCATGATCGCGGTGTAGTCGGTTCGTCCGCCGCTTGGAAAGCGTTGCAGCTCGATGCCCTCGGGCGCATCGGTCACGAAGATCGTCAGGGGATCTCGCGCCCGTTGATCGAGCAGGCTCACGATGACGAGCATGCGTCCGCGCAGGTAGCTCGGAACCGCGTCCCAGGCCCAGTCGAGCTCGCGCATGCGGATCGGGGCATCGCTCGCCAACGTGTCGGTGAACACTGCGAGCACGCGCAGCGAGGTGTCTTCGGGCGGCAGCTTTTCCCACTCGGCGATCGCGGTTTTAACGAGCAGATCGTTGATCGAGTTTTTGTCGTCGGCGGGCGGCCGTTTCGTGAAGCTCTTGAGGACCGCTTGGGCGGCCGCGGGATCGGACATCGCGATCGAGTCGCTCAACCACGTGAGCTTGGTGCCGAACATGGCGACCCGAACTTTGTCGACCGGGCACAAGGTCGCGAGGAATTCTCCGGTTGCGGCGATGGCCTCTTCGGAGACGCCCCAGCGAAAATTCTTGCCGGCATCGTGGGCGAGCACGATGTTCATCGGCGGACGGTGAGGACACCAGGGCAAGGTGGTCTCGATCGGTGGAGAGGCGGCCGCGGAGGGGTCGCCTGGAGCCGCTTGTGGAGGAGTCGCTGCGCCGACCGTTCCGGGCGTGCCCTGAGCCGTCCCGGTGCTGGGGGGAGATGTCGCGGGATTCGTCGCCGTCCCGCGAACCGAGGTTGTTGCCCCCGGCGTGGCGGCGGCCCCCGGCGTGGCGGCGGCCCCCGGCGTGGCTGGAGGGGTTCCGGGAGGGCTGGACGCGGGCGTCGCTCCGACCGGGGGCGTGGCGAGCACGGCTCCCGCTGCCGCCCCGGGGAGGGCAACGGGAGGCGGAGCTGCGGCTGGTTGCGCACGTGCGCGACCTCGGCGAGTGCGGGCCGCGGGCACGGGAGCCGCGGCCGGAGGTGCCACGACTCCAGCCGCCGCCGTCGACGGTGCGGGACTGCTCGTCGGAGGTGGAGCTGCCGCACTCGACGTGGGCGCGGGAGCGCTCGGCGGGGGTGCCCCGGTCGAACTCGCGGCGGGTGGAGGGGTCGCGGGCGCAACCGCCACGCGGACGGGAGCAGGCGACTCCGCTCCCGGAGTCGGCAGTTCCGGACGTTCGTGGCGAAGCCCCGTGGTGGTCGCGGCGGCAACGGTGGGGCTCTCGAGAAGCAAGACCGCGGCTGCGGCGATGGCTGCTGGGACTCGGTTCTTCACGGTGTTGGGAGCCTCTCGTCCGCTTCGTCCTCGAGGATGGCCAGGCCTTCGACGATGCGCCGAACCGCCCGTAGGGCGACCCGTCCGTCGAGGTGGCTGGCCTGTTCGAAGATTACTGCGATCGTATACGGTTGGGGGCGATCGGTCGGCCAGATCGCGACGAAGATCTTGTTGTCGCGGGTCTTCGGCTTGCGGACCCGATCGTAGACGTCACCCCGGTCGACCGGGATGACGGTTTCACCCGTTCCGGTCTTGCCCGCCGTGTGTTCCCACATCGCGGCCTCCATGCCGCGGCGAAAATACGTGGCCGTGCCCGCGCGGATGGTCTCGTGCATGTACTTGAGGATGGTTTGGGCGTCCTCCGGCGCGAGAATGGGGATCGCCGGCGGTGGGGCCAGGGATCGATACTCTCCAGTTTTGCGCTTGCGAACCCCGCGAACGAGGACGGGGGGATGATAGGTGCCGTTTCGCGCGACGATGCTCACCCCAGCCGAGAGCGCGAGGATCGTGTAGTCGGAGGTGCCGGAGAGTGGAAGTCGGGCGGTATACGAGTCGGTCCACACCTCGTTGGCGGGGATATGTCCGATCTGGGACGGGACCGTCCGAGCCGAATCGCGCGCGTACCGGTCGATGAGAAACGCGAACTCGGGGGATTCGTTGAGCTCGGCGGGCAGCAGATCTTGGGCGGTGTCGAGCCGCAGGGTGCCGATGAACTCGAGGAATCGCTCGCGTCCGACGTTGAGCCCGAGATACGAGGCCGCGGTGTTCACCGAATGGGCCACCATGTCTTGCATCGAGATCGTGCGGCCGAAGCTCTGACCGTGATAGTTGTGGATCGGTACGATCGGTCGACCGCGATAGCTACGTAGCACCCCCCCCGAATCGCCGAAGAAACCGCTGCGTCCATTCGCGGCATCGCCCGTCGCGTCGATCTGGAACATGCCGTTGCGGTCTTCTATGAGGACGCCGGTCTTGTCCTCGAAAGCGACGATGGTGGTCAGGATCTTCGCTGCGGAGCCCATCGTGGTCCGGCGATGAAACGCGTCGAGGGCGGGGGCGCTCATCGGGCGCCTCGCCTGCAAATCTTTCAGCGCGACCGCAGAGTCCACGTTGAGGATCGGACCGATGTCCGGAAGCTGCGCGATGGCGAGCAGTTCGTTGCCCTCGCCCAAGATCACGGCTTGAGCTCGGTGGACATCGCTCGGCTCCGCGCGGTCGAGGGCCGCGACTTCGTCGTCGAGCACCTCGAAGAGGAGTGCCTGCATGTCGGCGTCGATCGTCAACTCGATGTCCATGCCCCATGGACCGCGGAAGCGGCCCTCGACGAGGTCGGAAAACTCGCCCCAGACGTTCGGCTGCGGTTGGGTCCCCTGCAGCACACCATTGAAGATCCGCAGCAGGCCATCGCGGATCCCTTGCGCTTCGAAGGAGAACCCGACGAGCGGCCCGGCACCGGGGAGTTGATTGACGGTCTGACCGAACGCGAGCTCCTCGGTGACCACGCGACCGCGACGATCGAGCAGTCGGCCGCGTCGTTCCGGTTCCTGCAGGTGGGAGCTCTGCGCCAGACGACGGCTGAACTGATAGGTATCGCGCAGACCGAGCACGCGCGTGCCGTCGATGAGCCAGGCATCGAGGTCTCGATCCCCGCGGAAGGTGCGGCTGCCGTCCCCGTAAAACGGACGCCGCCATGCGAGCACTTCTCGTACGGATCCATCGGGTTCGCGCAGCCGGTCGATCTGGAACACCGCATTGAAGAGGTTGCGGGTCGTTGGATCCCATTCGGCGCGAGCGGTGGGGTCGTGCGGGATCACCTCGAGCGGGCCTTGCGGGGAGCCGGCCGTGATGATCCCGGCTTCGGCCGCTTCCTTGACTCGGATCGCGAAATCGACGTCCACCGTTCGGGTGGCGACTTCGAGGCGACGCACCGACATGTTGCCGAGTACGGTCGGTCCATCGAAGGCGAGGACGAACCGTTCGAGCGCACTCCCACGAGCTTCGAGGCACACGTCGCCCCCGTCCGCGGTGAACACGAACGGACGCTCGGGGTCTTGGCCGAGCACGAACCCCTCGCCCCAGGTGAGTGGTTCGAGCGAGGAGCGATCGCTGCCCTCGGCATCGACGAGCCGGAACCGCGACGCCGGTGAAGCCGGTTCGACGACGAAGTGGTCGTCGTCGGTGCTGCGGACGATGACCTCGCGCAGGGCGATGTCGCCGAGCGGAATGACGACATCGTTGCTGTCCGGGTGATGGATCACGGTCACGAGCGGGTCGACGATCCGATCCACGCCGGGCAACTTCGGGGCGTCGAGCAGGCCGAGCGAGCCGATCCGGACGCCCAAACGAAAGTGGTCGCGATCGAAGCACGCCCCACGCAGCAGGAGTTGACGCTCCTTGTACTCGAGCCACAGCGAATCGAGCCGCAACCGCTCGCCGCTTTCGAGCGGGCCGATCTTCGTCCCGGCGGGTCCTTCGACGACCTTGAACGTGAGCGTCCCGGCGACCGGCTCGATGCGGAGCGAGTTGTAGGCACGCGGGTGCCCCAGGTAGAGCGCGGTGTCGGTGTACTGCTCGAGCAGTCGGATCGTGAACGCGGTGGAGGACGCGAGCAGGGCCGCGGTCAGCAACAACAGGCCGGCATCGAACCGCTGAAATCGAAGCCCGCGTCGCAGGGCACGAATCCCGCGTGCATGAGCGGACCGGTTTCGACGAGCGAGCCGGCGCGGCTTGGGCTCGGGGCTGGCCGGCTGAGGCTCGGGGGCACGCGCTGGCCTTGGATCCGGGGGTGCGTCTTTACGCTGCTTGCCGAGCCGGACCCCGTGGACGTCCACCGAAGCGGTGCGAAGCTCGTGTTCGGCCTCCCGGCGTAAACGTGCCCGCAGCACGGTGCCATCGCCCACGACCAACGCTTGCGCGACGATGACGAAGGCGCCGAGCAAGAACGTGAACCCAAAGCTGACGAACGCGACCGGCACCCCCGTGAACGGGGTCAGTTGGGTCACGGCCCCGGCCAGGTTGAGCACGGTCGAGCAGATCGGAATGCAACCGAGCGCGGTCAGCAGGCCGGCCTGGAAGCGTGCCCGCTTGGTATCGGTCCCGAACCGGAGGCAGCGCACGGTGTGTAGCTGCAATAGGCCGAACGCAGTGAAGTGCGCGATGTAGATCCCGAGCAAGACGACCCCGCCATAGAGACCGGCGATCGCGAGCGGGAAGTCGGTGTCGAGCGCTGCGATCGAGCGACCCAGGTTCAAGCCCGGGGTCTGGTGGATTCCGATCCCCCAAAACCCTCCGACGTCGAAGGTGACGAAGCGGGCGGCCACCAGGTGTCCGCCGCGCTGCAACATATCGGCACCGCCGAGCCAGAGGTGAATGCGCTCGCGCACCGTGAACGGGATGAAATCGAAGAACGGCGCCAGGTGGTAGGCCAACCCCAACGCGAGCGACCCGATCACCCCCGCGGTGAACACGTGCAGCCACGTTCCGCGCACCACGAGCAGGGTCGCGGCGGCGATGAGCAGGGTGATGACCGTGTTGCCGACCTCTTTTTGGGCGAGCAAGAGGCCGCTCAAGACGAAGGTGAACAGAACGGCTCGAGCCGCGGCCAGGCGATCTTGAACCCGACCGACCACGACGGCGAGCGACACGGCAAACGCAAATGGAACCAGCAAGCCGGGGGTCCAGGCCACGCCGCCCACGGCGATGCGGGACTCGTCGCGGGCCGAACCCGATCCGCCGAACACGAGCGCGAGGCCGGCGAGGCCGAGGGTGATCCCGATCGAAACCGCCGATGGCGACCATGGGTACTGGGTCGCGAGCCGGGCGAGTCGGCTCATCCACGTGCGCGCCGACGTGCGTCGCTGGATCGGTCCGTACCAGAGCGCGCCCGCGCCCAACATGGCGAGTACCGCCACTGCCGGCAGCGAGTTCGACACGTCGGGAACGGGGTGGCTCGCGAGCGCCCAGACGACCACGCTGATGCCCCCGAGTGCCGTCAGCAGATAGGCCCACCGGGTGATGACCCACGTCCGACCGCACGACAAATAGCTCGCACCGAGCAGCAGCAAGAATCCGGAGGCGAGCTGCGATCCGAACGCGATGAGGCGCCGGATCTCCCAGTCGACCGGGCTCGAGCCCGGCACCGCGGCGAGCAGGACCACATAGACGAGCAGACCGATCGCGCTCATCCCATGGACCGAGGCGAGCCACAGCGCCGATCGGGTCGTCTCAATCGTTGCGGCCGAGAGCGCGGCCGCGATCGTGATGAAGGCCCAAAGCGCGGGCAAGAACGCATCGAGATCGCCGGTCAGGGGCGGCCGCTGACCGTAGGCACGGTCGAACGCCAGGCCCGTGATCGCGATCGCCATCAACGCGAGCGCGCGGACCAACCGTCCGCCTTCGCTGCCACGTAGCACGAGCCATAGCGCGCCGAGCATCGTGATCGTAGCGGCCAACGCAGCCGCAGCCAGCACTCCGAGATGGAGCTGCGGGCCTTGCAGGGAGCTCGCAAAGGTCAACCACTCGCGCATGGACACACTCACTTCGAAGGCGCAGGGCGAACGATTCGAAACCGGTCGGACCCTACCTCGATGTGGTGCTCGGGGGCGGCGGGAATCGTCGTGTCGTTCGTGATCGGTTGGCCATCGATCCGCAGGCTCATGTGCCCGGAACCGGCGACCGCAATCGTGGAGGGGGTGGCGCGGATCGTCCAGCCGCCGTAGCGCCAGGCGGTTCGGACGTCACGGCTGAGCTCGGCGATCCGCGGCGGGTGCTCGAAGGTCACGCGCACGGGATCGAGGGCCTCGAGCCGCACGCGTCGACCGGCGAGTTCGAGGGTTGCGACCTCGGCAATCCACACCCACTGTCCGAGCGACGCCGTCTTGCCCTCTACCACGATGTCTTCGATGAGGGGTAAGAGCTTCACGCCGGGCAGTGAGTCGAAGCCGAGCCGGAGCACTTCGGTCCCCGGTGAAAGGCTGCCGAGCGGTAGGCGCAAGCGATCGCTCGACGGGGAGGGGTCGATCCGCAGGCCCACGTGCTCGACGTAGGCGAGTACGCTCTCGAAGCCGAACAGCGGGTCGCCGTCCTGGCGCTTCAAGGTCGGGGCCTCGCTCGCGTGGACCGAGACGATCCGCGGCGGATCGACGTCGCCCTGGCCGCGCACGCGGGTGTCGATCGTCTGATTTCCGTTCGAGATCGCCTTCAAGTGGGTCGCGAGTACCGGGACCCGCTGGTGACGAGGCAGGACCAGCAAGCGCTGATCGGCCCACCGGGCCCAGGTGCCGCTCTCGCTCGAAGACTCGAGTTCGACGATCTCCCCGAGGCCGGCCGAGACCTGCACGCCGATCCCTTGAATCGGTTCGAGTGCGAGTTCGGGGCGCTCGGATCGATCCCATCGCAAGAGCGGCTGCCCGCCGTTGCTCATCGAGATCTCCGCGCGGTGAAGCTCCGCCCGACCGAGCGCCTCGATGCTGCCTTCCACCGCACCCACCCAAGGCCGCAGCCGAGGGCCGAGCACTTTGAAGTGGACGTCGCTGCGGATCGAGATCGGCTGGCCGCGGGCAAAGTCTTGGCGGGATCCGTTCGTACCGAATACGGTCGCTCGGCCGTCGCAGACCAGCTTGGCCAACACGCCGCTGCGGTCCCAAGTCTCGAACAAGGTCATCCGTGGCCGGTTGCGATCTCGGCAGACCGGAACGATCCCGTCGCGGCGTCGGACGATGATCGGTTTGCTGCCGAGCAGCACCCGCAGGAGCGGGGTGTTGTCGGTCCCCGAGGGCAACGGCGGACGGCTCGAAGCGCTGTCTTTGGGTTCGTACTCGGGGAACGCAGTCGGTCCGGCCCCAGTCTCCAGCAGATCGGCATCCACATCGAGCACGGGTGTGGGCAGGATCCAACCATCGCGTTCTTCGTTGGCGACGATGTCGAGGATCATCCGCGCCAAAGCAGCGCAGGCGTCCGTACGGGTCCACGGGTTCAGGAACTCGGAGTAGCGGTCTTCGTCGGGCAACCGCAGCACGATGCGTCGGGGCAGGTGATAGGTCTCGAACGCGACGACGCGATCGCGCACGACCGGCCGGAGTCGACCCGAGTACACGAGCAACCGGAGAACTTCGCGAGCGAGCGAGTCGAGATCACTCACATCTACGCCCCTCCGGGGCTGAGGGGTCCACTACGCCCCTCCGGGGCCGAGGGGTCCACTACGCCCCTCCGAGGCGAGGGGGTTGCAGGCCCGTCGGAGGCCGAAGCGGCATCCTCGATCGGTCGACCACGTCGATCCGGATCGATCCCGTAGATCGATCGATACAAGGCATGGGTTCGTCCGATCGCGCGCACGTATTTCCGAGTCTCGAGGTAGGGCAAGCGTTCCACAAAGGCATCTGGGGTCAAGCCCGAAAACTCGTCGAGCCAGCGTTGAACTCGGCCGGGTCCCGCATTGTAAGCCGCGAGCACGGTCATGCGATCGTCGAACGTTTGCGACAAGCGCGAAACATAGTAGGCCGCGAACTCGATCGAGAGGTCCGGTCGGGTCATCTGCGACCAACTCCAGTCCGCGTAACCGAGCGTGGCCGCGATTTCGGTCGCGGTCGGTTCCATGAACTGCGTGAGACCGCGCGCGTTGACGCTCGACGTCGCCTCGGGTCGAAACCAACTTTCGTGTTTGACGAGTGCGAGCAAGAGCAGCGGGTCGACGTTGTAGACGTTGGCTTCACGCTCGACGACCGGCCAATACGCCAGAGGGTACGCCAAGGTTTGTGCCGCACGCGGGGCCGATAGGGCCGATTTCGCGCCAAGCGGCCGCAACGTGTCGAGCAACAGATGCCCGGTGGTCACGCTGAGTGCGTAAAGGCCGCGATTCTGCAGTTCACGTCCGACGGCTTCGACCACGAGGGGTTCGTTCTCGTACGCCGCAAATAGATCGTAGAGTTCTTCCTCGGCCAGATCTTCGAGCAGCGCACCGCCCAGATCGATGGCTCGCTCGAGTCGTACATCCGCGAGGGCCCGTGTGCGAAGGGTCTGCATCTCCGGGATCGAGCGGCCGTGCTCGGCCAGCCAGCGCTCGAAGGTCAGCCGATCGAGCGCGGGTTCGGAGTCCCGAGGTTGTGCCTCGGCTGCCCCGCGAAGCCGATCGAGTGCTCGCAACGTCAACGGATCGTCGAGGTCTCCGGTGGACGCGATCTGCAAGTACGTCGCGCGATCGCTCGCGGACGTCGTGAACGCAGCCAGCCAAAACGCCGCCCCCGGTGCACGCGGCGAGCGTGGATGGTGGGCGAGCAGTTCCCTCGCGAGCACCGTCGCGGCTCGAACCCGACCCGCGAGCAGGTGGACGCCGATCGCTTCCCACAGGGCTTCGGCTCCCCAAGGGGAGGTCTCATGAGCCCGAGCAAAGTCCTCGAGGCGGCTGAGCGCCTTCTTGCGACCCGTGCGGAGTCCCGCGAGGGCGATCAGGTAGTGGGCTTCCACCCGTTGTTCGGCGGAGGGATGGTTCCGCAGGATCTGGGTCGCGACCGGGACGAGTTCGGCGTACCGGCCCTGGTCGAGTGCCATGCGGACCCGGTCGGGCCAAGGCACGACCTCGGGGCCGAGCGCCACGGCAGCATGCCAAGCCGGGCGCGTCTGCGGCCAGTCGGTGACGATCCGGCGTCGGACCTCGGTGACCTGCTCCGGCTTGCCGACGGCAAGGGCCGGCCGGATCTGTTTGCTCGCCAGCTCGGCGAGGCGTGCCGGTCGGGCTCCACCTTCGATCGCGCTGCCGAGGGCGAGCTCGAAAGCCCCGAGGGCCTCCGCATGCCGGTCCTGAGCGAGTCTCAGATCCCCGATCGCTTCATGCACGCGCGCGCGCGCGGCCGGGGTTTGGGCGACGGAGAGGGCCGTGTCCAACGCGGTGGCGGCTTCCTCATCGTTCCGCAAGGCACGGGCGAGGGCCGACACACGCAACCAGAGCACGTCTTCGAGTGACGCCGTCGAGGGCCCGTCGACGGCGACATGATAGAGCGCAGCGGCACGTTCGAGCGCCCCGTCGCGCTCGAGCGCTCCACCGAGACGAAGTGCAGCCCCGAGACGCATGCGTGCCTGGTTGGGGGATTCATCGGCGCTGCACGGCAGCAAGGCGCCCAGGCTCGCCGCCGCGACGTCGATACGGCCGTCTTGCAGATCGAGGATCCCGAGTTCGAGACCCGATTCCCAAAGCACCGCGGAATCTGCCCCGCTGGCCCTCAGTCCATCGAGGACCAGCCGCGCGCTCGTGACGTCGCCGTTTGCTCGCAGCGACCGCGCGAGTTCGAGGCTCGCCCTCGCATCCACTTCGGGGGCGACGGGGGTCGACGAGTCACGGAGGGGACTGTCATCGAACGGACGCGCGACGGCTTCCGAGTCGCATCCGGTTACGAGAGCGCTTGCGCACGCGAGCGCGGCGGCGAGTCGCGCCTGACGACGGGACCCCCGACGTCGACGGCATCCCTCGTTCGTTCGCGTGTCCACGAACGGTTCAGCCTACTCCGTCGAAGGTCGAAATGCCCGGCTCCGGCCCAACCCTGGTCTCGCATCGATGCGGTCGAACGGCCTGGACACTCGAGTTCTGCGGATGAGGCGCCTTCGAGGGACGGGGAGTGGCGTCGCGATTGCGCGTCGACCGATGTCCCTCCTTTGACCGCACCTGCGCGGCTATCGGAACATCGCGGGGTTGATCCACGGCCGGCCGCGTTGGTTCGTCTCCGAAGTCATCCAGACCTCCGAGATGGATTGCGGTGTCGCAGCGCTGAAGGCCATCTTTGCCGGTTTTGGAGTTCGAGTGAGCTACGGCCGCTTGCGCGACCTCTGCCACACCGAAGTCGACGGGACGTCGATCGACACCCTGGAGGAGCTCGCCGTCGCGCTCGGCTTGCGAGCGACCCAGCTGATGGTGCCGGTCAGCCAGGTCCTCGGATCCAACGCGTTGCTGCCCGCCCTCGCGTTGATTCGCAACCCGGAGGGGCGCCCCCATTTCGTCGTGCTCTGGGGTCGGTTGGGCCCGTGGGTTCAAGTGATGGATCCGGCGACCGGCCGACACTGGCCGCGTCGCGCCAAACTCGAACGGCAGTTATACATCCACGAAGCGACTGTTCCCGCGGCGGACTTCCGGGCGTGGGCCGGCGAGAACAGCTTCGTCGCACCGCTGCGTGAACGCGTGCGGAAGCTCGCCGGACGCAAGGCCGTGCGTCTGGTCGATGCGGCCTTGGCCTCGGACGATTGGCACCCGCTCGCCCGGCTCGACGCCGCCGTCACGCTGCTGCAGTCCTGGGTCGAAGCTCGCGCGCTCCGACGAGGTTCGACCGCCGCGCGGGTGCTCGACACGCTCTGTGGCGAAGGGGTCAGCGATCGCCAGATCCCCGAGCACTACTGGTTCGCCCGGGACCCCTCGCAATTTCACCCCGCTCCCGCGGTCCCCTCGAACGAGGTCGTCGAGCTCAAGCTTCGGGGAGCCGTGCTCGTCTCCATGAGCGGATCGAAGCCGCCGGTGGCTCAGGTTCGTCCATCCGCCCTCGCGCGCCTCGGGGAATCGGAACCAAGCCCGTTGCGGTTGCTCTTCGATCTGCTTCGTGCCGACGGTTGGCTCGGACCGCTCACGGCGCTCGCTGGGATCTTGGTCGTCACGATCGGGCGATTGCTCGAATCACTGATGTTCCGCGGCCTGTTCGAACTCGCGACCTACTTCGGGTTGCCCGAACAACGCCTCGTCGCCGCGGTCCTGTTCATCGGCTTCCTGCTCGTGCTGCTTTTTGCCGAACGACCGTTGCATCAGAGCCTCGTGCAGATCGGTCGGCGATTCGAGATCCGACTCCGCCGGGCGTTACTCACGAAGCTTGCCCGCCTGAAGCTGCACTACTTCAGCAGCCGCCCGGCGTCGGATGCCGCCGCGCGGGCCCACGTCATCCACGAGATCCGCGATCTGCCGCTCGTGGTCGACCGCGTGGCTCGATCGATCTTGACGATCATCGGTCTCTACGTAGGCCTCGTCTGGCTGTCGCCTGCGACCGTGGGGCAGGCCACGTGCCTGGTCGCGACGACGCTCGTCGTCCCGCTGCTCGGCCAATCGGCCCTCACCGAGCGAGATCTGCGGGTGCAGACCCATACGGGGGCCCTTGCCCGGTTTTTCCTCGATGCGCTCCGCGGCATCGTGCCCGCGCGAACCCATGGTGTGGGCCCGTTTCTCCGCGATGCGCACGAAGGGTTGCTGCGTGAATGGGCGGAGGCTTCGCTCGCGTCCCACCGACTCGGTGCCGTCACCGAAGGCTTGCAGGCGTTGCTCGGCTTCGGAGCCGCGGCATGGTTGGTATCGGCGAGCGTGGCCCGGGGTTTGCCACCGGCCTCGACCCTCCTCCTCTGTTACTGGGCGCTCGCTCTCGTCGCGTACGGTCAAGACTGCGCGATCGCCTGTCGGCAGTACCCGACCTTGCGCAATCGGGTGCTGCGTTTGCTCGATCCTCTCTATGCCGAAGAAGACGAGGGATCGCTCGTCGCGAAGCCAAACCCGGCTGGGGTCGAACGTGCGCCGGTTCACATCGAGTTTCGTGCGGTCGGGGTCGACGTCGCAGGCCAGCCACTCCTCGCGGAGATCGATCTTCGCGTGGAGGCCGGGACTCACGTGGCGATCGTTGGGGCTTCGGGGAGCGGCAAAACGACCCTCTTGCGTCTCCTGCTCGGTTGGCACGCGGCCGCGCGGGGGCAGCTCGAGGTCGATGGTCGAGACGTGACCGAGGTGCTCGCGGAGCTACGCGCGGACACGGTGTGGGTCGATCCCACGGTCGCCCTGTGGAATCGTTCGTTGTTCGAAAACCTTCTCTACGGCATGGGCGCAGACGGTGGGCAGCACGGAGCGAACCTGGCCGATGTCGTGGGACCGGCCGAACTCGGCAAACTCGTCGCGAGCTTGCCGGAAGGCCTGCAGAGCGCACTCGGGGAATCGGGGGGGTTGGTTTCCGGCGGAGAGGGGCAGCGGGTTCGGCTCGGTCGCGGGCTGATGCGAGATGAACCACGGCTCGTGCTGCTCGACGAGCCGTTTCGCGGGCTCGATCGCCCGCAGCGAGAACGCTTGCTCGCACGAGCGCGTGCCGTATGGAGGGGTCGCACGATGCTGTGCGTCACCCACGATGTCTCGCACACGGTGAACTTCGATCGGGTCATCGTGGTCGCCGAGGGACGCATCGTCGAACAAGGGCCTCCCGCCGAACTCATGGCCGATCCGAACGGTGCGTATGCATCCCTGCTCCATGCGGAATCGAGGGTCGACGCGTCCTGGGAAGGATGGACGCGACTGCGGCTCCACGAGGGGAAGGTGGCGTGAGTCCCTCGTTGGACGCGGTGCTTTGGCCGCATGAACGTTGTTCCGATGCCGTCGAACGACTCGGGCGAGGTCTCGGCGTTGCCACTCGCCGCGAAGGCTCGCCCCGTCCGCCCGACCACCTACAAGGTGCCGCGTTCGTGGACTGGGTCGAGGAATGTGCGAGCTGGCATGGCGTCGAAGTTCGGGCGATCCAGACGACCTCCGCCGATTTGAGGGTGGCGCTATCGAACCTGGCGCCCGCGATCGTGCCCATCCCGTGCGCCTCGGGAAGCCCCGGACTGCTGCTCCTTCATCGCGGGGGTCGACGAACCGTGCGGGTCCTCTCGCCCAACATGAAGTTCGTCCGCGTCTCGACGTGGAAGGTCATGCAGGCGCTGCAGGCCGCGGGCATCGGAGACCCTTCGAACGATCCCCGACCGTGGTTCGAAGCCGTGTCGCTCCATTCGTCGGAGGCCGCAATGCGGGCTTGGCAAGAGATGCGAATGCGTGACCGTCCGATCGGACCGTTGTTCGCGCTTCGCCCTGCCGCCCGGGCACCGCTCCGTTACCACCTGCGATGGCACCGGTTGATCCGGTTCGCGATCGGTGGTGCCGCGGCCCATGCCTTGCAGTACGCATTCTGGATCCTGTCGTGGGCCTTGCTCGGTGCTGCGGTGTTCGGTGGCCGCCTCGATCCCGGTTGGCTCAGCGCTTGGTTCCTGGTCTTGCTCACCTTGGCCCCATTGCGGGCATTCGTGACCTACCGCGTGGGGGTGGTGACGACGCGGTTCGGGGCGCTGCTGGCTGCGCGTGTGCTCGCCGCGGCGCAACGGCTCGACACCGACGCGATGCGAGGTGAAGGGATCGGTCGGCAGCTCGGTCGCGTTTTCGAAACCGAGCAGGTGGCCGACCTCGGGATGCGGGGGGCGTTTCCCACGGTGTTCGCGAGCCTCGAGATCATCATTGCGGCGCCGCTGCTCGTCATGGGCGTCGGCGGATTCCTGGAGCTCGGCGTGCTCGCGATCTGTGTCGCGATCCTCGTCGTGCGCATAAGAAGGTATGCGGCAGCCCGACGAGCGTGGGCGGTGTGCCGCCTGACGATGACCCGCGACATGGTCGAAAGCATGATCGGCCATGCGACCCGCCGGGTGCAGGAAACCCTCGAGCATTGGCACGATCTCGAAGATGCGGGGCTACAGCGCTATCACGAGATCAGTCGACGACTCGATGACCAACGGGTCCTGTTGAGCACCATTCCTCGCATTTGGATGGTCCTTGGCGTGGCCGCGATCTTGCCGAGTGCGCTCTCGGACGATCTCGAGACCGGTCGACTCGCGCTCGCGCTCGGTGGCGTGTTGCTCGTTCAACAATCATTCGATCGACTCGCCCGGGGCGCCGTCGATCTGGCCGGAGCCATCATCGCCTGGGACAACGTCGCGCAGCTCGAGCTGGCGTTGCAGGTCCCTGCTCGGGTGGCGTCGCCCTCGATCGCGATGCTCGGTCCAGAGCTCGAGCGCCGTGGCTCACGGCTCGAGGTCGTCGATCTTTGGTATCAGCACACCCGTCGACCGGAGCCGAGCCTACAAGCTTGTGGATTCGAGCTTCCTCCCCGAGCGCGAGCTCTGCTGGAAGGTTGTTCGGGCTCTGGCAAATCGACGTTGACCGCCATCCTCGCTGGGCTCCGCGAATCGAACGGCGGCACGGTGTTGATCGACGGTCTCGATCGTGGGTCGCTCGGCGAGCATGGCTGGCGCAAACGTGTGGCGTGTGCCCCCCAATCGCATGAGAACCATATGTTTGGTGGATCGCTCGGGGCCAACCTCTTGCTGAGTCGACACTGGCCCCCGGAGCCCGACGCCATCCGCGAAGCCGAAGTCCTCGTCCGCGAACTCGGACTCGGCTCACTCTTGGATCGGATGCCGGACGGCATCCAGCAGCTCGTGGGTGAAACCGGATGGCAGCTTTCGCAGGGCGAATGCGCCCGAATCTATGTGGCACGGGCCCTGCTCCAACGGGCGAGCTTCGTCATTCTCGACGAGAGCCTCGCCGCGCTCGATCCGGTTACGCTCGAGCGTACGGTGAAGGTGCTCCACGAACGTGCGCCCACGTTGCTCGTGATCGCCCACCCGTAGTCGTGCGCTGCTCGTCATGACCTTACCGTTCCGCACGACGCTCGAGTCCCTGGCCCACGATTCCCCGCGCGGCACGGCACTCGCCGTGCTGAGCGCGGCTTCATTGCTCGCGGTGTGGTGCGGTTGGTTGTTCCTGGGTCGGGTCTCCGTCTATGCGGTGACGGACGCGGCCCGCATCGAGGTCCGGCTGGCGCCTCACCCCGTCGAAGCGACCGTCGACGGGCGCCTGGCCGCCGTGCATGTCCATCTCCGTTCCCAGGTGCACGTCGGCGAAGTGATCGCCGAACTCGACCGTGAACCCGAACGACTCGAGCAACGCAAAGCGGAGGTTCGCCTCGAACGCCTCAGTCACGAACTCGCCGCGGTTCGCTCGGCGATCGAGGTGACGACGCAAGGCATCGATCGGGCACGGGAAGCGAGCCGCGATGCGCTCCGAGTCGCCTCCGCCGAGCGAGCCCAAGCCGATGCCGCTGCCGAATTGGCCGTTCTCGAGGCCGATGCCGCCGAGGCCCTCATGAAAACGGGGCACCTGAGCCAACTCGAACGTGCCGAGTCCGAGAGTGCCGCTCGCCAACAACGCTCCCTTGCCGAGGCCCGGACCCTGCAAATCGACCTTTTACGTTCGGCGGAACGCAGTGGCGCGACCGATCGAACCACCAAGGTCACCGATCTCCATCGGGAGGAGGTTCATCTCGAAGGCGCGATCGCTGAAACGCGCGCCGAGATCGCCCAGCTCGATGATGCCATTGCCCGTCGGCTCATTTTCGCACCCATTTCAGGAGAAATCGGAGAGCTCGGAACCGCTCAAGTTGGATCCTTCGTCACGGAAGGCGAACGCATCGCGACGGTCGTGCCCACTGCCACCACCGTCGACGATCTTCGTATCGTGGCAGAGTACGAACCACGAGATGCGCTTGGCCGGATCGAGCCCGGTCAAACGGCCATGATGCGATGCGACGGTTTCCCTTGGCTCCAATACGGATCCTTGCAGGCACGGGTCGAGCGTGTCGGGAATGAGATTCGAGAGGGGCGCATTCGCACCGAACTGAGTCTTGGCCCTATCACCACTGTCTCTATTCCCCTGCAGCACGGACTACCGGGAAGTATTCGGATCCGCGTGGAAGAAGTATCGCCATGGACGTTACTGATCCGAGCCGTGAGCGAAATCGTAACGCAAAAATCGAAGTAGAAAGGGCCTCTTCTTGACGCTCTCCATGTCAGTCCAACGGATCCGTCGCCGAATTTTCACGATCGCCCCGAGCGAAAAACGCTTTTCCGGTTTTTGCAGATTCACAGCTTGCGTCCGATCGTGGAACCGCCTAAAAGGACAGTTAAGAGGTTGTAGACATCGATGAACAAGATCAATGAGGGTAAATCCGCCCCTAGCAAAGCCGTGACCGTTCAATCCGAATCGACCCAAGAAGCACCTGTGAATGCTTCTGCTTCGAAGGGGATGCCGATCAAGACGCGGATCAAGGCCGGTGGACTGACACTCGGCAATCATTCGAATTGGCTTCGTCGGCCGAGCCGCTAACGGTCGACGGGTAGCAAGCCGTTCGTAGCAGTCGCCGGGTGAAGAGTTGGCTCTTCACTCGGCTTCGCAACAGGTTGGGTGCGAATACGAACCGTGGAAACATCGTCTGTGATAGTGATTTGGTGACGTGACCCAACCTACCATTTGTCTCGTCGGTATAGGTCCTGGTGCTTGGCACCACCTCACCGTGCAAGCCGCTCAAATCTTGGAGCGTGAGCGTCATATCTTTGCACGCCTCAGTCCCATTCATCATCCTGTGCTCCAACGCCTGGATGATGAGGGAAAACTCTGCTCCATGTGGTCGATTTACGAGGATGTAACGATCACTCCGTGGAAGCGATACGAGTTGTTTGCCGATGTCCTGATTCAATCAGCGCGTGTGCATGGACGAGCGGTGTATGCCGTCCCTGGCAATGTCTTCGTATTCGAAACCTCGCCCTGGTTCGTCGTCCAGCGTTGCCAATCCGAAGGTATCGAGCTCGAGATCGTCCCGGGGATTTCTGCACTCGAAGCGATGTACGCCGAAGCTCGGGTGGAACCAAAGGATGGCATTCAGGTGTTGGATGCGGCTCCATTGCAACACGGAGCCGAGTTCTCCTCGTCGCTCAACACGTTCATCCTCCAGGTATGGGGTGACGGTGTCGAGGCACTCGTAGAGAATCTGCGCCGTAAGTTTCCCGATGACCATCCGGTCGCGCTCATCGAGGGTGCTGGATATTCGGCCTCACCCAAGGAACATCCTCGTATTCCACTCGGGCGGCTCGCTGCCGAATTATCGCCCGAAGCCATGGAAGCGGCCGGCCGACGCTATGAGCTCTTGACCTTGTACGTGCCCCCCATCGGGGGTTCGCAATGGAATCAGCATCCGGAGATCCCTTCGGACAAGCGAATCATGCGAGCACCTCATCTCGCGCAATCGACCCTCGAGGATGGGACTTTGGTCATCGTCCCGGTCCGGCGATTCCATCGCATGCTCGATAAGGTCACCCTCGATACGCCGGCGCGCGTGAAACTCTGGATGCTATTGGCCGAGCCGCGGACCGCGGGCGAGCTTCGCATCGCGATGGACTCCGTTCTCGCCACCGGAGAGCACTTGGAACACCTCCTCGACTGGTTCAATGACGCGGAGCTCATTTGTGAAGCTCCGCCGGTGGAACGTTCTCGAGCGTAGGTCGAATTCCTTCCTAAAGGGGTCATTCTCCGCGCGCTGTCGACGAATCCTCGGGCGGCAGGCGTAGCCTCGCTTGCCGAGTGGTTTCGGTGTGGGGATGATCGGGTCCGAGGGTGGTTGTGAATAGAGTCTCCGCCCGAATGAACGATTGTCGAGCTTCGGTCACCCGCCCAAGATTGCTGAACACCGATCCGATGTTGTGGAGCGTCACACCGACCTCCGCGTGGTGATCGCCAAAGACTTCGGTCTTGATCGCGAGCGCTCGCTCATATGCTCGCATGGCGTCGTCGTAGCGCAGCTGGCCCGCCAAGGCCGACCCCAAGTTCTCGATCGCGACCGCAGCATCATAGGGATGTGTATCCGGGGGTCGAGTGAATACCTCGATCGCTTGGCGTAAGGTGACTTCGGCGTCTTCGAAGCGTTGTTGTCCAATGAGTAATGCACCGAGCACGGCCCGATCTTCGGCCACCCGCACGTTGTCCGTTCCGAGGTCGCGTTCGCGCAAAGCGATGCCTTTGCGCGCGAGGGATTCACCGCGAACGAACTCCCCCTGAGCATGGGCGAGGCCCGCGAGGTTGTGATACGCGGTCGCTTGACCGGGGTGTTCGGGCCCATAGCATCGCGTCAAGATCTCGAACGACTCTTCGTAGGCGAGCTCGGCTTCGTCGTAGCGCCCGGCATGTTTCAGGGCGACCCCGCGACTGTTCAACAGGTCGAGCACTTCGGCGTGATCGCTGCCCCATCGAGATTTGGCTCGCACGACCGCGGCACCAAGCAACCGTTCGGCATCCCCGTAGCGGCCCTCGGCGATCAGCAGCTCTCCGAGCGCGCGTTCGATCTGGATTGCGAGCGTGGCAACGGCTTCCGCGTCGTCTTCCGTGTGGAGCAGCGCGGCCGCGCGATCGAGGGCCTGGCGAGCCGTGTCGAATCGACCGAGCTCGCGGCGGACCATGCCCAATCCGAGCAGCACATTGGCGAGGTCCTCGGTGGAACCCGCATGCCGCTCGAAGGATGCGAGGGCCTCGGCCAGCTGGATTTCGGCCTCCGCATCCTCGCCGCGTTCGTGGAGTTCGATTCCCGCTTGGTGTTGAGCCGCAGCGCGCTCGAGCGGATCCATCGACTACTTGCCCAACCGGATCTCGACGGCTCGAGCGTGCCCTTCGAGCCCTTCCGCGCGAGCCAGGGTGGTGATCGCCTCCGCTTGTTCGCGGAGCGCGTGCTCGTCCAGCTTGACCACGCTCGTGTACTTGACGAAGTCCCACACCCCGAGCGGGGAGCCGAACCTCGCGGCTCCGGCGGTCGGCAGGACGTGGCTCGGTCCGGCCGTGTAGTCCCCTGCGGCTTCGGGCGTCCAGCCACCCACGAAGATCGCCCCCGCCGCTGTGATCGCTTGGGCCATTCCCTCGGCTCCCTCGACCACCAGTGCGAGGTGCTCGGGAGCAAAGTCGTTCGCCGCCTCGATCATCTGCGAACGGTTCGCGACGAGGACGGCCGCACCATGGTCGCGCAGCGATGCGGCTGCGATCTCGGCTCTCGGCAACGACGCGAGCTGCGCGATCAATTCGTCGTCGACTGCGTTCGAGAGCTCGGGGTGGTCGGTAACGAGAATGGCGCTCGCAAGCGGATCGTGCTCCGCCTGGCTGATGAGATCGGCCGCGACCACTTTCGCGCTGGCGGATCGATCGGCCAGGACGAGGATCTCGCTCGGACCGGCAATGCCATCGATGTCGCAGTGACCAAAGACTTGTCGCTTGGCGGCCGTCACGTAGGCATTCCCAGGCCCGACGATCTTATCGACGCGTGGGATCGTTTCCGTCCCGAGGGCTGCCGCTGCGATCGCTTGGGCGCCACCCACCTCGAACACGCGATCGACCCCGGCAATGCGGGCCGCGAGCAACACGACATCGGCGGCTCGCGGCGTGAACAAGAAGATTTCCCGTACTCCCGCAACCTTTGCAGGAATCGCGGCCATCAAGACCGACGAGGGATACGCGGCGGTTCCTCCGGGGGCGTACACCGCCACCCGGCGAAGCGGCGCTACACGGCTCTGCAGGGATTCGGCGCCAAACGTAAGTCCAGACGACTCGACCTTTTGCGTGCGATGGAACCGAAGGATCCGCAATGCGGCCGCTTCGAGTGCGGCGCGAACCTGGGCCGGCACACGCGTCGTGGCTTCCTCCCATCGGCCAGCGTCGACTTCGATCTCGTTCGGCCGAACTTGTCGCCCCTCGAACCGCTCGATCAGTCGAACGAGGGCTCCATCACGTCCTTCGGCCACCGCTGCGATCACCTGCCGTGCGGCCTCATCGGCGGGCCCGCTCAATCCCGCATTTCGTGCGCAACGCGCCGTCCAGGCTGCTCGCTCCGAGGAAGCGTTCTTGGTGAGATCGATGCGAAGCAATCCGCCAAACGGCTCGGTCATACCGACGAAAGGTACCAGGTCGAGCTGTCGATCCATTCTCGAGTGTTCGAGGTGCTCGGGTTGCGTCTCTGGCATCGAGAAGCCTATGCTCGTTCGAAGAACCGCCAATCTACGGCGGATCAGGATGAAATCATGGGACAAATCCTTTTCACCAGCGAATCCGTGACCGAAGGCCATCCCGACAAGATGTGCGACAAAGTGAGTGATGCCGTCCTCGACGCCATCATTGCGAGTGACCCACGTTGCCGGGTTGCGTGCGAGACACTGGTGAAAACGGGATATGTGAACGTCGCGGGCGAGATCACCACGAACACCTACGTGGACATCCCCTCGATCGTTCGAAGCACGGTTCGGGAGATCGGATACACGTCCTCGGCGATGGGGTTCGATGCGACGAGCTGCGGAGTGTTGGTCGCGATCGAAGCCCAAAGTCCCGATATCGCGCTCGGTGTGGATGGCAAAGGCGTCTACACCGATGAACAGGGCGCCGGCGACCAGGGCATGATGTTCGGTTACGCCTGTCGCGAAACCCCCGAGCTCATGCCGATGCCGATCAGCCTCGCGCACAAGCTGACGCATCAATTGGCGCGGGTGCGGCGACGCGATGGCGAGCGATCGTTCCTCCGCCCGGATGGCAAAGCCCAGGTCACCGTCGAGTACGACGAATCGGGTGAACCGCTTCGAGTCGACACGATCGTGGTCTCGACCCAACATAGCGAAGCGATCTCACATACGGAGCTCCGCGACTTCGTCATGGACGACGTCATTCGGCCCGTGATCCCCGAGCGACTGCTCGATATGAAGACGCGTTACTTCGTCAATCCGACCGGCCGGTTCGTGATCGGCGGTCCGATGGGCGATTCCGGTCTGACCGGACGCAAGATCATCGTCGATACGTACGGCGGTATGGGACGCCATGGTGGCGGAGCGTTCTCGGGTAAGGACCCGTCGAAGGTCGACCGCAGCGCGGCATATTATGCGCGCTTCATCGCGAAGCATCTCGTCGCAGCCGGACTGGCTGATCGTTGCGAAGTCCAGCTCGCTTACGCGATTGGCGTGGCGCATCCCGTGAGCATCCGTGTCGACACGTTTGGCACGGGGAAGCTGCCGCAAGAGAAGATCGCCGCGATCGTCCGTCAGCATTTCGATGCGAGGCCGGGTCGCTTGATTCAGGAGCTCGATCTCCTGCGCCCGATCTATTCGGAGACGGCGGCCTACGGGCACTTCGGTCGTGAGCAATTCAGCTGGGAAAAACTTCCCAAGCTCGAAGCGCTCAAAGCCGAGCTCTAGACGATATGCCTATCGTTCAACTCACCGCTGCTGACGGCCACGTACTCGACGCATATCGCGTGGAGCCGGAAGGCGTCCCCCGGGGCGCCCTCATCGTGGTCCAAGAGATCTTCGGCGTGAATGCTCACATTCGAGCCGTTGCGTCTCGGTTCGCGGCGGCGGGCTATGTGACCATTGCCCCTGCGATCTTCGACCGGGTCGAACGAGGGATCGAGCTCGGCTACGATGAACCCGGTTTCACGCGGGGCCGAGCCCTCGTCCAACAGCTCAGTCTCGAAGGCCTGCTGGCAGACATCGAGGCGTCGCGCCTCGCTTTGGCGAACGTCGGGTCACCGAGCCTCGTCGGCTATTGCTACGGCGGCTCGGTAGCGTGGGTGGCTGCCGCGAAACTGAGCGGCCTGGGTTGCGCGATCAGCTACTACGGAAGCCGAATCCAAAACTACGAGGAGCTCACCCCCCTCGTTCCCGTGATGATGCACGTCGGTCGTTCGGACGCTTCCTTCCCGCTCGAACGGGTGCACGGAGTTGCAGCCAAGCATCCGAACACCGTCACGGTGCACGAATACGATGCGGGCCATGGCTTCAATTGCGACCATCGGCGCGACTTCAATCCCGACGCGGCTGCAGTCGCATTGCAGCGGAGTTTGGCGTTGCTGTCGCAGTCCTGAAGGGTCCTTCCGTAAGGGTCCTCGCCTCGCGGGTCGTCCAGCCGGACGGCCGGCGCAGGCTCTGCGCATTGTCGCCGGAAAGCCCTGAACGCAACGTCGATCCGGCCGATGCCGCGAGCCTCAGCAACGAAGCTCCGAGGTTTGAACCCGCGAGGTCAGGGCGGCGGGGATTCTGGAGGGATCACGCAGTACCCGCGGGACGTGCATGTCGCCGCAGGGTCGCAACACGATGTCGCGTCAGCGCACCAAACGGTTTCGTCCATCAGCTCGATACACGTGTCACGGCATGTATAGGCTGCGCGACCGTTCACTTCGAACTCCGCCACACAGATCGTGCGGGCCGCTGGGCAGTTGCGAGTCGCATCGCATTCATCGCGCTCGAGAAAGCCACCCGTCGTGTCGGGCCGTCCCAAGGAAACGTCGCAATCGTCCCCGGTACTGAACGAGGTCCCTGAGGACGTTGTAGTCCCGCACACGCCCGCGGGGAGATCTTCCGCCATGAGATCCCCACCGCCGGCCTCGTAGTCGCCGTCCGAGCAACCGCCGACGAGCGCCGCGACGACCAGCAACACGAGCGACATCCGCGAACGAGTCAGCACGCATCATCGTACCCGACGGCGCACGAGCGATCGAGCGCCGATGACTTGGCGCTGATGGAGAACCGTTTTGCCGGCTGGGCCAAGACTCGCTACGCTCCGTAAAGTCACGTTGGTGCTGTGACGGCCCTAGCAACCTTAGAAGCGCGATGGACACCCAAGCCCGCCGCAAAGTGAGTGAGACGATCCTCGGCCCCCCGTCGCCGCGTGGTCGAGAGGCGTCCGGCCCTCAGCATCAAGCCTCCTCCGCATGGGCACCGACGCAGGTCGACGACGTGGGGACCCTCGTCGATCTCGCCCCCGAAAACGCTGCACCCCACATCGATCTCATTCCGGACCTCATTCCGGACAACGATGTCACCCCCCTGGGCGAGGCCGTTCCCCAACTGCTCATGCCGGGGACGGTCGTGCGGGGTCGATATCGCATCGAGCGAGTGCTCGGGATCGGCGGAATGGCAGCGGTCTATCTCGCTCGCCACGTCGAGATCGGGGCACCGCTCGCGCTCAAGGTGTTGCACGAGTCATTGGCCGCCGTGCCCACGGCCACCGAGCGGTTCCTGCTCGAAGCCTGTGCCGTGTCTCGCATCCAAAATCCGCATGTCGTCGCGGTGAGCGACTACGGGCAGCTCGACAACGGCTTGCCGTACATGGTGATGGAGTACCTGCAAGGCGAAGATCTCGATTCGCTGCTCGAGCGCGAGGGACCTTTGCCGTGGGCCCGCGTTCGCGTGTTGGCGCTGCAGATCTGCGAAGCCCTGGGGGCCGCTCACCGCGAGGGCGTCATTCACCGCGACGTCAAACCGCAGAACTGTTACCGACAAAACTCGCGTTTCGGTGACTTCATCAAAGTGCTCGACTTCGGTATCGCCGAGGTGGGGGAAGACGCCTATCGATCGGGCACCGGTTGGAAAGTGAATCTCGGTCCGCTCGTTGGAACTCCGGACTACATGGCACCGGAGCTCGCGTGTCGCCGCGAGGTCGATCATCGAGCCGACATCTATTCGCTCGGTGTCACGTTGTTCGTGTTGCTGACCGGGCGTCTTCCATTCGAGTCCGAAGATGCCGTGACGCTGGTCAAGCAGCACCAGCTCGAGACACCGCCACGGCCGACCGATGTTGCACCGGGACTCGATCCGCGAATCGACCCCCTCCTGCTGCGTGCCCTCGCGAAGAAGCCATCCGATCGCTATCCGTCGATGGCCGAGTTCGCCGAGGCGATCGAAGCGATCGAGGGGATCGAAGCTCCGGTCACGGGGCACGTGAGCGGACCCGTACCGCCGCTTCCGAGCTCGTACGCTCCATGGGGGCTGGAGGCGCTTTACGCCCAATGGGGGAGGCTGAATGGGAGTCTTGCCCTCGGCGGACGGGACCGACCTCGCGGCACCAAGGATCTGGGGGGGGGTCTGAAGGGGGGCCTGCGTTGGGTGGTTCCGGCGGCGGTCTTGGCCGGGATGGGGGCGTTCCTCCTCGTGACGTCGCTCAAGCCCGAGTCCACCTCCAAAGAGAAGGAACGGGCCGTGCAGGGAGCTTTCGTGGCTCCACCACCCGTCGTGGCCGCACCCCCGCCTTCGACTGGGGCGGAGGTGCTCGCTTCGAGCCCCATTCTCGCTCCGACCCCCGTCGTGGACGAGCCACCCCAGCCGACGCCGAGTCCGATGGTCGTCGCTCCATCCACGGGATTGCCCCCTCCCCCTTCGATCGGACATCCGGTGTCCCCCGACGAAGAGGCCATGCTCGGCGACCAAGCCCCTCGCAAGCCCGCGCGCGCGACCACGGCCAAGCGGGCGCGCTCGAAAACCGATCCAGAGGCCGCGAAGCCTCGATCGAAGGCCAACACGGAGATGGCACCCAAAACGACCAAGCGTTCGTTCTCGGGTCCATTGCGCAATCCATACGAAGACTGGGACGGTCGCTGACGTCGGGGCCCGAGCCCCGCTGGGCTGGCGAGAGCCTCCTGCGTCGGCTCTACGCGTCTCCGATCGTCAATCCTCGCAGCCGCACGACGCCAAGCGTCACGGCCAGGTTCATCGGCGTGAGATCGTGAAGGATGAGCTCGGCTTCGAGCGAACTCGCGTCGACGGCCTCGAGCGAAACCTTCGCGGGTCCTAGATTCGACATCGCAGCGACGAACCGCGGGATCCGAACTTCGATGGGGCGTGGTTCTGCTGGCCCACCCGGACGATGCAAGATCTCCCCCGAGATCTTGAGCTCGGGAATCGCGTCGACGGCATCGGTGCCGAACCGGAGGCTCCCACCATCTTGGGTGTCGATCACGACGGGGCCGCGAGCGCGCAAGGAAATCTCGCGCAGCCGGGCCTTGGCTTCGATGAGCGTCACGGACGGTGGGCTGGTCGAGGGCGAAGGCGGTTCGGCGTCGGGTTGGGCGAGCCGAGCCAAGCGGACTCGCCCACGCTCGGCGAGGCGTCGCTCGGTCTCGTCGAGTGTCCAGCTGATCAACGTCTGGTTGTCGAATGGGATGATCGGCAGGTCCTTTTCCAGGATCAGGCGATCGTCCTCGAGTTCGAAGTCGATCACCGCGTCCTCGAGCCAAGCAAGCCCGCGTTCGAGCTCGCGATAGTCGAGGGTTCCGCCCTCGAGCTCGAGCGCGAAATGATGCGTCGTCTTCCGCCGATGAAGGATGGGAACGGCGGCTTCGAGCTCGAGGTCGACCTCGACTCGGCCTTCGAGTGCATCGAGCCAGCGGTGCAACGCTCGTGCGGGATCGGCCAATAATGTCGGAGGCGAGGTCGTCTCCTCTGTGTGCGGGCCTGGGTGTGGGCGGTCGACGGCGAGCCGCATCCGCATGCCGGGAAGCTCCACCGAAGGCACCGCGAGGCGCGAACCGTGACCGAGGGTCAATCCCTGCGGAAGGTGGAGGGTGGTCGATTCGAAGCGGCCAAAATTCCCTTCGAACACCACCTCGTGACCGATCGCGGACCCGATTTGGATCCGAGTGCCGAGTTGTGGAACGACCTCCACGGATCCTCCCGCCAGCTCGAGTCGCTCCACCCGAAGGACGACCCCTTCGCTGCGCACGACGAACGCCGCGATCATGCCGCGGGTCCAGCGGATGTGGACCGTTCCGTCCTGCGTGAACACGAGCCCACCTTCGAGGTCGACGGAGCCCTGCAGCTCGAGCGGCGGCTCTCCATGCCCGAGGTTTAGATGGATCGCTCGTGAGGACAGGGTTTCGAGTTCGAGCCTCATGCGTACACCCTACACGCGATCGGGTGACTTCGGCCTCGCGCCGTGCCAGCGAACACAGCAACGGCGTTCCAGCCCGCGAGACATCCGTTGCAATCGTGTGGACCGTGCGGCTCGGACGGCCCGTTCGACCGGAAAGAAGCTGGCATAGGCGAAGCCGAGGATCGAATAGTGGAAGAGGATGAACATCGTGAGGAGCACGCCGACGTGGAAGCACCACGCCGCGATCGCCCACATCCGGCCGATCGAGGGATGCAGGAGTGCAAGCGGTGCCCCGAGCTCGATCGCCAACGCCACGAACGCAAGCGGGGTCAACAACCAGTCGTGCGGCAGCAGCAGGGGTGCAAGGGGAGAATGGAGGGCTCCAAGTTCGGCTTTGCGGAGGTTGTCGTAGGCGATGAACTGCGCGAGAGCCTGATTCGTCGCCCAACCGAGACCCGCATGACGAAGCTTCGCGATCCCGGCGAGCAGATAAGTCGACACCGTCACCGCACTCACCAATTGGATCGCCCATCCATATCGCCGTCCTGCAGGTGGAAGGATGCCGACGCGGCCCGCCCGGGCATCGAGACTCCACGCATCGGCCGAGGCCGCCAACGCCAATACGATGACATGCAAGGCGAGGAGATTCTCGGTGTGAAAGATCATCCCCCAGGAATTGCGATAGCTGAGCACCCAGGTGAATGCGATCGCAAAGGCCGGCGCGGTCCAGCGATAGTGCCACCCCGCACAAAACCCGAACCCGAGCATGATGGCGACGACGACGGCCACCGCCACGAGCGGAACGGGCAACGGATGAGCGAGCCACGCGATGGGACCGACGGGTCGGAACTGAGTGCTCGCTTGGTCGGCGACCCCGATCAGGGCGCCGCTTCGCCCGATGAGATATCCGACGGCATAGACACCGACGAGCAGACGTAACGCCGCCAGCCGCTCCGCCGGCGCTTGCCATGGCGACCCATCCGGGGGCATGACGGTCTGGGTCACGAGGGTCCCCGTCGCTCGACCTCACACCTCGCGAGCACTCGACTCATTCGTGGCTGCCGATCGCCTCGCCAATAGGCCATGGTGTCGAAGGTATCGGTGCGAATTTCGATGTGCTCGATATCCGCGTGCGCTGGGTCTTCCAGGGTGGCCTGCGCGACCCTTTGGCACAACGCTCGCGTGGTTCGTCCCCGAACCGCCAAGGACACGGTCTGATGGGCCTGCATGATCTCGTCGCTGCCGAGCAGTCGCGGCGGCAACGGTCGTCGTTGGCCCCATCCGGCAACGCCGAGAACGTGATCGATCCGGGCCGTCTCGCCGCGCGGCGACGAAAACATCGGATACGTCGACAGTGGAAAACTATCGCGCCCCGTCACGATGGGAACGAACGTTCCGAACAACACGACGCACCACACGGTCACCGCCCACGCAGTGGTATCGACCAGCCTCCGACGCGGGCTGCGGAGCGGAGTCACAGGAACCACCCCAGGGCTGCCCCACCGTGGCCGAGGGCTGCCATGGCGTGTTGTACATAATCGATCCGGATGGCCATCGATCCGGGGTGTTCGGAAAATCCACCCACGACCGAATAGGACGGGGCACATGCAAAACACGTGAGCTCGGTCCATTGCTGGCGAAGCAAGTATTGCAAAGCCCATTGCAGCTGGTCGCGAACCTTGGGGAGGTCTTCGCCGCGGGTTTCGGCAATGCGAATCGCCGCCGCCGCAGCCTCGCCGAACCCTGCAGTCGCCGTATTGTGCGGCAGGAGCACGTTTCCGAATCCGTAGCCGCCGATCAAGTCGTCGCGCACCCGGCTGTCCGGATCGAGGATGAGCCGGGACTTGAACTGGACGTAATCGAGGCAGAACTGTTCGTAGGCGGAGTGGCGGTGGACCTCGAGGGCCGCCCGAGCGGCCAAGCAGTGCCAGTTCTCTTCGAGAAAGAAAAAGTCGGAGACGAACGTACGCGCCCAATACTCGCGCGAGACGTAGTCCATCGCCGCATCGACGGCTGCACCGATCCGCGCGGGATCGCCGAGGCCCGGGTGTTCGATCGCCAGCTTCTCGGCGAGCACGAGCGCCATGATCGATTGCCCCACCGCATATAGAGGGTCGGGGCCCGCGACGGACGTTCCTTCATCCAGATCGAAGGTCGGTGCAAACGATCCGTTCGCGGTCTGCATCGTCAGCAAAAACTCGACCATCGCGTGGATGGTGCGATCGAAGCGGCTGCCCACGAGCGGACGACAGCTGAGAAATGCGATCGCGCTGAGGGCCGTATCGCCGAGTCGCGCGGAGTGAGCGGTTCGGCCGGGGGGATAGTGCATCGCGAGCAGATCGCCATGTTTGCGACCGGTCCGCTCGATCATCGCGAGCGCACGCGTTGCGATCCGTCGTGTGCGTGGGCGATCCCGAGCCAGTTCACACATCGCCAAGGTCGTGCCTGCCTGCCTCGGCAACGAGAAACCACGATACTTGGGTTGACCCACGAACGGGTCGACCTCGTAGGCAAAGCGACCGTCCTCGCCCTGGGCATCGGCGATATAATCTTCCGCCGAGCGCACCGCGGATTCCAAGGTCCTGCGCGAAAGCGGCACGGCACCGGTACGGAAGCGATCGTGGCGATGCAAGGTCCCATCGTCCGCGGTCACGAAGCTCGCCGTTTCGATCCGAACGAGGCCATCCATCCTAGCGATGGCCGAAGCGCGGGGACGTTCGGAGGCGAGGGCTTGGTGCAGGAACGCAGGATCGAAGCCAAACCGCAGCTCCGGAATGACCGGGATCGGTTTGTAGGTACGGAAAGCATCGAGGGCGAGCAGCTGCCAAGGCATGAGGCAGGTCGCGTCGTTGCACACGCCATCGAGACCGGGACGCAGCGCCATCGAATCCACGACCGGGGCCACGGGTCGCAACGGAGCGATCCCGGTGACGAGGTCGAGAGCGATCGGACCCGCATACGCCTCCTTCGCGATCGCATCGCGCAGTTCGGCGGCGATGGACTCGAGCGTGCCCGAGAAGCAACGACTCCTTGCCTGCGGACGAGCGACCGCGTCATCCCCTACGAACGTGGCGATGATCGTGACCTGGGAGCCGAGCGCCTCACGATCGCATCCGATCGGGGCGGCGGTCATGAGCGAAGGCCCCTCTGCAGATACCGGACGACGGCTGCCTGCACCCGCGATCGCAGCGGACAACGTTCGTTCGACCTGCTCGGTCGCGATGGCGCTTCCGGGGGTCGGCACTGCAGCGGCCGCATTCCGACTGCGGACCACGCCGGTGCCGACGAGCGCGAGCACGAGAAACGTTGCCGCCTGTGAGCGACGGTTCCAGTCGACACCTCCGGTCGCCGCGATGCCCCAGACCGAGAGCGGGACCATGATCGCGAGCACGATGAGCCACACGAGTCCGAGCGCCACCGCGACCCCGCGCCCGAGGCCACCATAGAGCGCTGCCACGTAGCTGGCTGACATGAGCAGGTTCCACGTCAAGTAGCCGGCGTAGATCAAAGCCGCGACGGCCTGCACCCGCCAAGCCAGCGCTCGGCGAGGGTGCCCCGCGATCGCGAGCACGGCGGTCACCGCATGGAGCCCGCCCACCAGGGTCGTCATGATCGCAAAGGTGGTCCATGCGTGCCAGGGGAGCGCCGTAGCGGCCCAGAGCAGCAAAGACGCGAAGGCACCCGACAAAGCGGCAAGCGACCAACGGGGCAGGGGAGTCACCGCGACCATCGACGCGCCCGAGCCTACGCCAAAAAAGCATCGAACCTGCGTGTGAGCACGTTGTTTGCCGACGCCTCGGCCCTGTAAGGTTTCGGGGTGTTCGTGCGTTTCCCCCCCGTGCCTTGGCTCCGAGATCGATTCGCGGCATCGGCCGTCCTCATCGTCCTCGCCATCTCCGGTTGCGCGAAGCGTGAACCGGAATCGTCGGCTGCCCCGAGCGATCTGGCCGTGGACGACATCCACGCGATCGAGGCCGAGCTCGATCGCAACGAGTCGGACCTGACCGCGCAGGGGATCCGTCTGCCCATGCCCGAGCTCGCCGAAGATGCGGACGCTCCCGCCGAGACCCCACCGAGCGAAGCCGGGGCCGCAGCCGAAGGCGAGCTCCAACCACCGGCCGAACCCGACGTCGCGGCATCCGCTCCAGCACCTGCTCCCGCTGCCCCGTCGGCCCGGGACGAGGAGCGTGGCCACGACAAGCGTTCGGAGACCAAGCAAGACGACCGACGCTCACGGATCTGCGATCTCGCTCATGTGACCTGCGATCTGGCCGATCGGATCTGCGGCCTCGCCGAGCACCACAAAGACGACCTCCGTTACCAAGACGCATGTGTCCGTGCCGAAGATCAGTGTCGCGCGGCCTCGTCGGCGTGCAGCAGCGGTTGAAACGAGGGCGCCTCGACCACCTGCTCGATCCCCCTGCTGCCCTGGTAATGTGCCGCGCGTGCGGCTACGTGCACTTGTTTTCACACTCGTCGTTGCGACGACGTTCGCGTGTCGTCCCACGACGCGTGTTCCCGGCGCGGCGACGACGAGCGACGCTGCAAAGATGGGCGATTGGTCGTCCTGGCGAGACCTCTCGCCGCTCATCGACGTCGCGAAGTCCCATGCTCCCGATGCCGCGCTCGTGGCGTTGAACGACGCCTCCGCGTTGCTGGCCAAGGGGAAGGCCCGCGCCGCCGATGCTCGTCTCGCCGAGGCTGCCAATGCGGCGGGACATCCGTGGATCGCCGTCGCTCGAGCCGATCTCGCCGCGCTCTACTTCACGTTGTGCATTCGGGGGGTGGCTTGGCGGCTCGCCGAAGGCGAGCGTCCCCACGCGACCGATCGCCAGGTCGACTTCGATGAGTCGACGCGGCTCGAGCCCGGCGATGTCTCGGTCGAGGCCTTGCTCACGAACTTGGATGCAGCGATCGCATCGAAAGTTCCTCCGCTCGTGACGCAGGCTCGGATCGCTCGTGCGCGCGTCGCCGCGTTCGCGGAACGCTGTGCCGCGAACGACGAAGTCGCCACGATCGCCCAGGAGACCGCGGAGGGCGACCTTTCGATCTTGGCCGCCGAAGGCCTGCTCACCCCCGACCTCGCCTATTTGTGGGCCGGCGTCCAAATGATGCGTTTCTCCGGCACGGCGGCGAAACCCTTCTTGCTCCAAGCGCAAGCTGGGGGATTCGATCATCCGGCGGTGACCTTCATGTTGGCCACGATCGCGTTCGAGGAACGCGAGCTCGACCAAGCGGAGGCCCTCGCGAAGGCAGCCGTCGAACTCTATGCCCCGCTCGAACAGCCCGATAGCAGTGCACAGGCGTGGTTCCTGCTCGGCGAGATCGCACGGGCTCGCGGCTCGAACGATCCAAAACATCGCGAAGACGCCCGAGTCTCATATGCCCAAGCGCTCGAGCTGAGCCCAACCTACGTTCCCGCGGTGTTCGCCCTCGCGCGCCTCGCCCTCGATGGCGGTGACGAAACCAAGGCGCTCGATCGGCTGCATGCGAACATTGGAACCCTCTTGCTCGGCACCGAAGCGCTCGACGCCGACCGACTGCGCCAAGCCGCGGAAAACCTCGAGACCTTCGTCATCATGGCCGAAGAACCCGTCTTGGTGCAGCTCGCTCGCGACGCGCTGCTCTGGAAGATCGGTACGGAACAGGATCCCGCACGCCGAGGGCTACGCTATTTCTTTGCCGCGACCTTGGACGCGCGCATGCAAGAATTCGAGTTCGCGCATGGCCATGGGGCCCTTGCGAAAGCCGAGTTCGCCACCGCCGAGATCGAGCCGCCGATGGATCTCCAAGCGTTCCTCGATCGCGTCCGGCCGTAGTCTTCGAGGGGCTTTTTCGCCAAGGCCCCTCGCTGCGGCAGCCAAGCTGCCTCGAAACAACGGAACGCTCGTTTGGCGGCGCGTTGGGTGCTTCGTGTGGAAGCTGTAGAGAATTCGTGTGGCCGTTGCTGCGGTGACCGCGACCTCGCGAATCATTGTTCAGGACGAAAATTGGACAGGCTGCATCTTCGACATGAGCGCGCTAGGGTGCGGCTCATGGCGACGGGAACGAGCGACGAAGGACCCGCGATGCTGGAAGCCGACGGGCCGGTGAAAAGCCCGGATCCTGAGCCTCCTGCGTTCGCGGACCTCGATGCCGACGAACCCCTCGGAGCGGAACCACTCGAGCCTCGGACCCAGGATCTCCCCTTCGAACTCGACCCCATCGAACTCCTCTCCACTTCCGAATCGGACGAACAGCACGAGGAACCCGGGCCGGACGAGGCATCGAAGCTGGCGAGGGACGGTGTGAGTGTCGGGGAAGCGACGGACCTGGGAGACGAGGCATCGAAGCTGGCGGGGGAGGGGGTACCACCGCGAATGGATGGCGTGAGTATCGGGGACGCGACGGGGCCTGAACTCGCAGCCGAGAGCCTCGGACCCGCTCGACCCGAATGGTTGGCGATGCCGGCCTTCGAGTTCGAACCTGCACCCCCCGAGCTGTTTCTTCCCGTCGAACCACCGGACAAGACCGCGGTCGAAGCCGAACCCTCGACGCCCACCGCAGCGCCGGTCGAAGGTCCTCGCCTCGAACCGTATGCACTCATCTTCGCGGCTCGCGAACTCGCGTTCGGGCGCGTGCGGTCTCTGCTTGCCGCTGGCCTCGATCCCAATATGGAGACGAGCGAGGCGTCGCAGTCACTCCCGTGCGGCACTCGAGCCCTTGCAGCCGCGGTGTCGGCCACCGGGCCCACCGCGGATCGAGACGTGATCGTGCGTTTGCTCGTGGGATCGGGCGCCCGCATCGATGCGACCGACGTGCTCGGCAATACGGCTCTGCATCTCGCGATTGGCGAGGTATCCCTCGTCCGCACATTGCTCGAATTGGGTGCTGACGCCGATGTGGCCAATCGCGAAGGTTGTACCCCCTTGATGCTCGCGGCCGAGCGAGGCCTCCGCGAAGCTGCCGCAGCGCTCAAAGGTGCAGGTGCGGATACGCAGGGTCTGTGGAATCTCGAACTCATGAAAGCGATCGTCGCATTCGACGTTCCGCGGATTCGCAAAGCGCTCGCCGCCAAAGCCACCACCGCCAAAGTCGGGCAACGAGCGCTGGTCGAAGCGATTCGCGGGGGTCGAGTCGATGTCGCTCGCCTGCTGCTCGAAACCGGCTCCGATGCCACCGTGCCCGATCCCACGGGTGTCACTCCCATGCAGGCGGCCAAAGACTGCGGACACACCGACCTCATTGCGATCCTGCTCAAAGCGGGAGCGCGCTACGATGAGCGACCCACGGATCGCCCAGGTCGAGCTTGATCGCAGATGACGATCGCAGTGGCTCATCCCACCGGACGATCCACGCGGTTTGCTCGAACGATTGCCTAGCCCTATTCGCTCGGTAACGCACTGGTTCCTCGAAGGAACCGAGTAGCCACACATTCGAGAACCTTTCGTGACCGGAGCGACGCACAAGGATGTGGGACTTAGGAGCACAATGCGTTCGCGTTCACTGCCAGGTCCACCATGAAGCGTCCGAACCCCCAAGCCATCCTACATTCGTTACTCCTGCTCTCGACCGGTGTCGCATCCGCTTGCACCCAAGACGATGAGACATCCTCCTCGCGGGAACCCGTGAGCGCGGGTGGGAGCCTGTTCGGCCCCGCGTCGCAAAACTTGGTGTCCACCGAGCTTTTCATCTCGGAATACATCGAGGGCTCGAGCAACAACAAGGCGCTCGAGATCTACAATGGCACGACCAGCGCGATCGATCTCACGCCCTATACGCTGCAATTCTTCTTCAATGGCAGTACCACCGCGGGCACGACGATCGCATTGCAAGGCACGATCGCGCCCGGGGACGTGTTCGTCGTGGCGGACAACGATGCGGCCGCAGCCATCCTCGCGGTTGCCGACCAGACGTCGACCGGGAGCTTCTACAATGGTGATGACGCGATCGTCCTCAGCAACGCCGGTACCGTCATCGACGTGATCGGACAAGTCGGCTTCGACCCCGGTACCGAGTGGACGAGCCCCGATGGCGGAACGCAAGACAATACGTTGCGCCGCGATCCAAGCCTTCAAGGCGGTGACCCGGATGGCTCGAATGCATTCCTGCCCGAGGAGGAATGGCTCGGTTTCGGCGTCGATGTGTTTTCCGATCTCGGTCAACACGTCGTTGCTGCGGGCGATCTCTTCATCTCCGAGTACATCGAAGGCTCGAGCAACAACAAAGCGCTCGAAATCTTCAATGGCACGGGCGGTGCGGTCGACCTCTCGGCCTATACGCTGCAGTTCTTCTTCAATGGCGGCGTAACCGCAACGACCACGATTACGCTCGCTGGCACTCTCGCGGACGGTGACGTGTTCGTCGTGGCGGACAACGATGCGGCTGCAGCCATCCTTGCGGTCACCGACCTCACCTCCACCGCGACCTTCTACAACGGTGACGACGCGATCGTTCTCAGCAACGCTGGAGTGATCATCGACGTGATCGGCCAAGTCGGCTTCGATCCGGGCACCGAGTGGACCGGGACGAACGGCGGCACGCAGGACAACACCCTCCGCCGCGATCCCGCCATCGCCGAAGGCGATGCCGATGGGACCAACGAGTTCTTGCCGGACGACGAATGGCTCGGTTTCGGCGTCGACGCGTTCGACGGCCTGGGTGAGCACCTCGGTGGCGGTGGTGAAACGGGCGAAACCACGGCCGAAACCACGGGCGGCGAGGAGCCGACGTTCGCCCTCATCCACGAGGTCCAAGGTGCGGGCGCAGCAAGTCCGCTCGTCGGTGTGCTCGTCACCGTCGAGGGCGTGGTCGTCGGTGACTTCCAAGCCAGCAACCAGCTTTCGGGTTTCTTCATCCAGGAAGAAAACTCCGACGCGGATACCGATCCCGCGACCTCTGAAGGCCTCTTCGTCTTCAGCTCCGCGACCGATGTCGCCGTGGGCGATGTCGTGCGCGCGACCGGAACGGTCGCCGAGTTCTTCAACCTGACCGAACTGACCTCCGTCAGCGAGGTCGCCATCCTCGGTAGCGACAGCGCCCCCACCCCAGCGACGATCGCCTTGCCGCTCGCGGCCGTCGACTCGCTCGAGCCCTTCGAAGGCATGGGCATCGTCGTTCCGCAGACCCTGTTCGTGACCGAACACTTCAACCTCGGTCGCTTCGGCGAAGTCTTGCTCTCGTCGCAAGCCCGGCTGACCCAGCCGACGCAAGTCCTCGATGCGGGTCCGCAAGCCAACGCCTTGCAGGCGCAAAACGATCTCAATCAGATCCTGCTCGACGACTTCTCGACCATCCAGAACCCCGACCCCGTCATCTATCCGGCTCCCGAGCTGACCGCCGACAACACGTTGCGTGGTGGAACCACGGTGGCCGGCCTGACCGGTGTCCTTCACTTTGGCTTCGATGTCTATCGCATCCAGCCGACCGTGACACCTGCGTTCGATCTGACCGTCAACCCCCGCCCCGAGCCTCCCGTTCGCACTGGCAGCCTCAGGGTCGGGGCCTTCAACGTGCTCAACTTCTTCAATGGGGATGGGCAGGGTGGTGGTTTCCCGACCGCACGCGGCGCGAACACGGCCGATGAGCTCGAGCGCCAAGCGGCCAAGATCGTCTCCGCGATCGTCGGCCTCGACGCGGACATCCTCGGTCTACTGGAGATCGAAAACGACGGATACGGAGCGGAAAGTGCGATCGCAGAGCTCGTCGCTCGCGTCAACGAAGCCGCCCCGAGCGGAACCACTTACTCGTTCGTCGATCCAGGACTCGACATCATCGGTACCGACGCGATCGCGGTGGGCTTCATGTTCCGCACCGAAACCGTGGCACTCACGGGTGCCTCCGCGATCCTCGACAGCTCGGTCGATCCGCGTTTCATCGACACGCTCAATCGTCCGACCCTTGCGCAAACCTTCACGGAGATCGCGACGGGTGAACGCATGACCCTCGCCGTCAACCACCTCAAGTCGAAGGGCTCCGCCTGCGACGACGTGGGTGACCCTGACGCGGGCGACTTACAAGGGAACTGCAACGGAACCCGTACCGCTGCTGCCGAAGCGCTCGTCGATTGGCTCGCGACCGACCCGACCAACAGCGACGACTCGGACTTCGTCATCCTCGGCGACCTCAACTCCTACGCTCAAGAGGATCCGATCCAAGTCCTGCGCAGCGCTGGATTCGAAGAGGTGGGGCCGAGCGACTATTCGTTCGCATTCGACGGTCAGTGGGGAACCTTGGACTACGTGCTCGTGACCGAGAGTCTAGCCGCGCAATTGGCTGGCGCCGAGCACTGGCATATCAACTCGGATGAACCCCGCGTGCTCGACTACAACGTCGAGTTCAAGTCGGCCAACCAGATCGACCTCTGGTTTGCCCCCACCCCCTTCCGCGCCTCGGACCACGATCCGCTGGTCGCGGATTTCTCGCTCGACTCTGTGGTCGGAACTCCGCCGACCGTCGACTTCCTGCTGCCGATCAATGGTCTGCCGGTCCCCCGCAGCTTCGCCGTCGCGATCGATGCGACCGATGTCGAAGACGTCGACTCGTCGCTCACCGTCCAGATCCAGATCGACGGTGGCGCTTTCCTCAACGTCCCGTTCAACAGTCTGTTGCGCCTCCACGCCGGTTTGGTGCGCATTAGTGCCCGCGGCTCACACACGATCAATGCGCGCGCCATCGATAGCGATGGCAACGTGAGTGCACTCGATTCCGTGACCATCACCGTTCGCTAACTCGACGGTTCGCGCACAACCCCGGCGGGGAATGACATCTTGTCTCTCGCCGGGGGTCTCCCGCCGGGGGGTCTCCCGCCGGGGGGTCTCTCGCCGGGGGTCTCTCGCCGGGGGTCTCCCGCCGGGGGGTTCTCCCGCCGGGGGGTCTCCCGCCGGGGGTCTCCCGCCGGGGGTCTCCCGCCGGGAGGTCCCAACTTGAGCGATAGTGCTCACGCCCGGATGGACCACCGTTCCGACCCCTACGACGACGTCCCCTACACCAGCTATCCCTATCCTCGGAGCCACCCCGAGCGTCTCGCCACCGTGGCCTCGCTCTTCGGCATGCGCCCGGCGTCGCTCGATTCATGTCGGGTCCTCGAACTCGGCTGCGCTTCGGGAGGCAATCTCTTGCCGCTCGCCGAACGGTTTCCGAGCAGCGAGTTCGTCGGCATCGATCGCTCCGCGCGACAGATCGAAGCCGGACGCGAGCTTGCAGCGGAGGCCGACCTCCGCAACGTCGAGCTCGTCCACGCCGATCTCGTCGACCTCGACGCGAGCCTCGGTTCGTTCGACTACGTCATCTGCCATGGCGTCTTCTCGTGGGTCACTCGGTCCGTCCAGACCAAGATCCTCGCCATTCTTCGCGAGCACCTACGCCCCCAGGGCATCGCCTACGTCAGCTACAACGTCTATCCGGGCTGGCACATGCGCACCACCGTGCGCGACATGATGCGGTATCACGTGCGCAACGTCGAGGCGCCCGAGCGACGGATCGCGGAGGCTCGCGCCTTCATCGAGCTCCTCTGCCAGCACGTGTCGCCGACCGCGAGCGCCTACGGCATGGCTCTGCACGAAGAGCTCCGCCTCGTCCGTGCCCTCGACGGCGATTACCTGTTCCACGAACACCTCGAAGCCGAGAACCATCCAGTCTACTTCCACGACTTTGCCCAACGCGTGCAGGAGCAGCGATTGCGCTACGTCGGTGAGGCCGAGATCCACACCATGCTGCTCATGGGCCACAGCCACGACCTCGCCCAAACCCTCGAAGCCCATGCGCACGACATCATCAGCATGGAGCAGTACATGGACTTCGTCCGCAGCCGTCGCTTTCGCTCCTCGATTCTCTGCCAGAGCGAAGTCGAGTTGCATCGCGATCTCACTCCCGCGCTCATCGAGCACTGTCAGTTCGAGTTCGAGCCGAGCGAGGACGGCCAACCCGAACGCGATCCCAACGCGATCGAGGAGTTCGTCACCGCCCAAGGCGTACGCATCCATGCCCATCGCCCGCTCACGAAAGCCGCGATCTTCGTGTTGCAACGCGCGTGGCCACGGGCCCTCGACCTCGACGCGCTCCTCCGTGAGGTCGCCGAGCTCGACCCCTCCATCGCTCCATCCACGCCCGAAGCTGCCCGCGACACGCTACTCGCCGATCTCCTCGCGCTCGCCTTTGGGGGGGGCGTCGGGTTGCGAACGTGGTCACCCTCGATCGCGACGAATGTCCCCCTGCGGCCGCTCGTCGGTCGACTCGCGCGGCTGCAGGCCAAACGCGGCGATGGAGTCACCAACCTTCGCCACCGGCACGTCAAGCTGTCTCGATCCGAACGGCACCTGTTGCTCCGGCTCGACGGACGACACGATCGCGAGCAGCTCCTCGCCGAGATGACCGAACTCGTCGTCGACGGCACCCTCGATCTGGCCCGTGACGGCGTCCCGCTGCGCGATCGCGATCACATTCGCGAGCCGCTCGACCAGGTCCTCACCCAAATGCTGAGCAACCTAGCCCGCCGCGCCCTCTTGAGTTGATCTTCGAGCGGCCTCTCGTAAAGGCCCCTTGCCCCAACGCACGCCGGAGCGGCGTGAACGGGCCTGCCAGGAGGTCCCCCGTCGGCTCGACGCGTTCACATGGGATCTTGGGTGTGCCCGTTGGGCTCGAGTTCGAGCACTTTGCCGGGGCCTTGGGCGGCCAAGTCGATCTTGCGAAGCTGCTTGATGAGCGGATGTCGGCTTTCGAGATCCGGGTTTTCGGGCCCATGGTCGACGTCCTCGCGGCTGAGCAGCACGAGGATCGAGATCCGTCGATTCCGCGGATCGGTCGGACGATGCCAAAGCCAGGGTCGCCGATCGGCATATCCACGCACTTCGATGACTTGATCGCGACGAAGGCCATTGGCCTCGAGAAACCTTCGAGCTTCGTTGGCTCGGGCGATCGAGATATCCCAGTTGTCCTTGTGCCGTGCAGGCTGACTGTCGGTATGGCCTTCGAGGATGAGCGGGTTCGGCAGCAGCGCGAGCTCCTCGGCAATGCGTTGCAGCATCGGGCGAGCACTGGGATTGATGCTCGTGCGACCCGAAGGAAACAGGCTTTCGTCCTCGGTGTCCTGGATCTCGATGCGCAATCCCTCGTCGACCGCAGTCAGTTCGACGTGGCGCGACCAACTATCCATATGGAGCTCGAGCAATGCTTGCGCCAAACGACTGCGTGCATTCGAGAGCTCCGGCATCTCGTGGTCGTTTCGGGCCCCGTCGCTGCCTTTGCCCGCCGCGAATGAGATATCGAGAGCCACGGCCGTGTTCCCGCCGGCGAAGAACCCTGCTCCACCGCGTTGCGGTCCGGTGTTGATCTCGAGGTTGCCGCCCGACGCCACGCCGAGCGGATCGCGGAAGTAAGCCCCGACGGCGGATTGGGTCTTCGGGCTTTGCCCCACCAGCCATAGCACCATGAACAAGGCCATCATCGCGGTCACGAAGTCGGCAAAGGCCACTTTCCATGCCCCACCGTGATGGCCGTGGCCACCGTGAACCTTCTTTTTGACGATGATGATCGGTCGCTCGCCACCTTCCGCCATGACCCATCAACCCTTCGACGCCCGGCAGGCGCTTTCCAACTCTTCGAACCCAGGACGCACGTGTTCGGGAATCGAACGGCGGGCAAACTCGACTGCGATGCCCGGCGCGACGCCTTTGGCATGCGCCAAGAGCCCGAACTTGATGCATTCGACGTACTTGTGGATCTCGGCGTTGCGATGATTGATCGCCGACGCCAACGGTCCGAGGACGCCATACGACATGAGAATACCGAGGAACGTACCGACCAACGCGGACGCGACGTTCATCCCGATCTCCGCGGGTGGGCCATCGATATGACCCATCGTAATAATGATCCCGAGCACCGCGGCCACGATACCCAGGCCAGGGAGGGCGTCCGACACTGAGCTCAAGGCCGCCGGGGCCTTGCCCTCTTCTGAATGCATCACCTCGAGATCGGCATCCATCAATCCTTCCAGATCATGCGGATCGGCCGATCCACTCACGATGACTTTCATCGTGTCGGTCATGAAGTGGACGGCGTGATGGTTCTTGAGGAACTCCTCGTATTTTTTGAAGATACTGCTCTTGTGCGGGTCGTTGACGTGCTCTTCCCAACCGAGCAATCCCGCCTTCTGGGCGAGCTGGAAGAGTTCGAACATCAACGTCAGGAGGCGCAAAAACTGAGCTTTGCCGGGCGGCGAACCGAACAGTCCGATGAGTTGACTCAGCAGCGCCTTCAGCACGGGCATTGGCGTGCTCGCGACGAGCGAACCGATCGCCGCGCCGAGGATGATGATGAACTCGTGCGGCTGATTGAGCACGGCCAAGTTGCCGTGGTGCATCAGGTAGCCACCCAAGACGCAACCGATGACGATGACGAGGCCGACGATCGCGAGCATGGCGGATCGTCATCTCCCTACGGTTGCGCCTCACCCGCTCCAACCCGCATTGAGGTCACACGCCAGCCAAGTGTGGCCCCAAGCCGTACGGGCCCTGGCACGTCTCGTCGAACCGGGCCAGCTCACGCCGTGCGGGAATCTCGTTCGGACCCGTCTCCCCGCCGTAAGCGCGATCTTAAATGATAATGATTTCTACATTCAAATCTGGTACAAGGAGCCGGCAACCTCGAAGTCGACGTCGACACGACGGCGGGTCGAGTGCTCGTCGACGAGGTGCGAAGCGAGAAGGAAACGAAGGGAAATCATGAAGGTCATCGAGAACAACCTGCTGCGTCCCCTGCTTCGTCTTGTGGGCATCTGCGCGCTAGCGAGTGCTTCCGTCATGGCAGTCGCGTGCGATGAGACGACCGGCGACGCGTCCGACGAGGGCAACGCCAATGCTGCACCCCCGACCGGCACGGACCCGCTCTACGCCATGATGGTCCAGGTCTACACGTCCGACGATCGTCTCGTGTACGTGCACCTCAGCAAGGACCTCGACGTCAGTCAGATCGATCTGAGCCAGGCTCGCGAGTTCGCGAGCGTAGCCAACTTCGCGGGAATTGACGGCCGTATCCTGGTCTCGAGCGGAACGGAGCCGGAAATCACCGAATTCGGGATCTCCGACGATCTCGACTGGACCGAAGGTCGTTCGGTCAGCTTCGCGGGATACCCGCTCGACGACAACGCGAACTTCTACTACCAGTACATCCTCGACGCCGAATCGGCCTATCTGCCGTTCGACGCGACGAGCCGAGTGGTCTGGAATCCGGCTGAGATGTCCATCGATGGCACGCTCACGGACACGAACGTACCGGCCGAGAGGAACGGCATGATGGTTTTCACGGGCGGTAATCGCAACGCGATTCGATTCGACGGACCCGTGCAGCAACCGTTCTTCTACAGTGATGACTTCGATTACGGCCCCGAGTCGATCGTCGCCATCTACGATGAGGAGACCAACGCGGAGAAGTCGCTCGTGACACTGCCGTGCCCGGGGCTGTCGATGGCCTCGCAAGATGGCGGTTACACCTACTATGGTACGTGGGGCTTTCCGGATCGTGCAGTCTTCGGGGAGGGTCCAGCTCCATGCATCGCACGTCTCGAGCCTGATCTCACGCTCGACGAGGAATGGACGACCGACCTCAAGGGGGTGACGGACGGCCGCTTGCACAACAACTTCCGTGCGGTGGGCGGCGGCAAGGCGATCGCCAACGTGTTGCACACGGAGCTGGTCCCAGACGCCGATTTCGACAGCGGCTACGATCCCGATCTCGCCGACCGATTCAGCCAGAGTGGCCCCTGGTGGAAGTTTTGGTTGATCGACCTCACGACCATGACCGGTGCCCCCGTCGAAGGCATCGACGTCGACATCAGCTCGGGTGCACAGTTTGCCGTGCTCGATGGGCGTACGTTCGTGTTCCTGCCGTACGATGACTGGGCGCGCTCGAAGATCTACGAGATCGGAAACGATGGCTTGGCCACTGAACGAGGCGACACACTCGGCGACGTGTTCAAGTGGGTGAAGATCCGCTGACGTAAAGTCGCCTGCGACGTCGCGTCGCGTGGTTGGCCGAGCTCGTCAACGAGGAGCCAGCCGAAGTCTTCACGTCGCTCGAGCGCGTAGCGCCCACAGGGGTCGAGCCGCGACCGCGACGGGGAGGTCTTCTCACCCTGGTCCGACGAGGATTCGCGGTGGCCAACTTCGAAGTCACGAGCGCGCGATTCGAAGGACCGTACCGACGCGGTCCCAAACTGAACCTCATCGACGGTATCGGACGATTGTACGAGGGCAGTCGCCGGCCTCGACCAGTCGATCGAGCACAATGTTCGTTTCGTTTTGCAACCTGACCGCTCGAGCTCGATATGTGCCAGTTCGCGCATTCGCGCGTTGCGCGAGCTCAGGCAGCGAGGGCCCGTCGAAAACGAGAACGACTCGCGCCGATGGACTCAACTGCGCCTGCGCAAAGCCGATGATCTGTTCCTGCCGTGGCGCGCCGAACCCACCCCACATCGCTGTGCTCCCAGGTACGTCTCCAACCGGCACTCGTCCCTCGACCTCGTCGACCGTCTCGCAACCAAAACGGTAATACCGTGAATCAGACAGCCGTCAAACTATGGGTCTTCGCCCTCGCTTGGTTACCGACATCGGCATGCCTCGCGCTTTTGGACGTCGATAACGTTCGGCAATGCAAGACCTCCGAGGAGTGTACCTTCGAAGCAGGTCAAGGCAGTTGTGTCGAGGGTACATGCATTCCGCTCGAAGCCGGTGCGGGAGATTCAGATGATCCCGAGAGCGGCAAATCGGAAGATTCCGCGAGCGGCGAGGATGCATCGGGCTCGACCGCAAGCGGGTTCACGAGCTTCCCCAGCGCTTCGTCGGGCGAGGACAGCAGCACCACTTCGGACGAGGATGGAGCTGATGGGACGACGGGCGGTGGCTCGGCCTTTTGCCCGGGGACCACGCCCAAGGCCACCGATCCATCGTTGTTGATCGACGATCTCGAGCGCCGTGGCGGTGCAGTGGCTGCCGACGCAGATCTGCCGGAGATCGAGGGCCGTCGTGGCAGCTGGTATATCGCGAATGATGGGACGGGTCTCCAGGTGCCATCCCCGTTCGAGCCGACCCCCGAGGGGGCGGTCGGGACCTTTCACTCGGCCCGGAGCACAGCGCAAGGGTTCGAAACTTGGGGTGCTGCGTTCGGCGTTCCGCTCAACGGCAGTGGTTTCCTCAACTGCCCGTACGACGGGTCCGCATTCGATGGGGTTCGCTTTTGGGCCCGTGGACACGGAGCATGGCAATTCCAGGTCGCGACGCTCGATACCCAGCCGGTCGCCTTCGGCGGCCGCTGCGAGGGCGTGTGCAACGACACCTTCAGTCTGGCTTTGAACGTCGAGGACACGTGGTCCTTGTTCGAAGTTCCTTGGGTCGCGCTCGCACAGGCAGGCTGGGGTGATCCTGCAGAATTCAATGCCGCTGAGCTCATGCTCCTGCAATGGTCGATCGGTGCGAGTGCAACCGACGACATCTTCGTGCTCTACATCGATGAGGTGGGGTTCATCGGCGCAGAGGATGGGGGTTCCGAAACCGGGTCGGAATCGTCATCCGCCACGGATCCTAGCTGAGGAGCACGAAGCCACGTGCAAAGCAAAACGCAAAGGGTGTCGCGTCGACGTTCGGGTTGTCGGTTCGTGCCCTCTGGCGCAGGAACGGCGAGACTCGTAGGGTGAATGTGCGACACGCGACAATGTGCACTGTGGGTGCGAACAGCCTGCTGCTGGCCGCATGTTCGTTCGCACTCGACAGCGACCACGTTCGGCAATGTAGGTCGAGCGATGAATGCCAATACCGGGTTGGGCTGGGTACATGTATGGATCACAAATGTGTCCCGCCGAACGTCGCCGGCAGCGATACAGACGATTCACCGACGAGCCTCGACGAAACCGATGGTTCGAGTGGGGGAACCGTCACCGCCTCGGATCCCGCGAATTCCACGTCGACGTTGACCGATTCGGACACCGAATCGAACGAGGTCATGGGTGCAAGCGATCCGGAGTCGACCCGGGGCTCGGGCGATGGCGAGGCTGAGAGCGGGGGGGAACCGTCGATTTGCACACTGCCTCCGCCTGCGGGGTCCGACCCGGACTTGCTCATCGAGGACCTCGAGCCCGCGCCCAATGCTTCGGCGCCCGACACCGGGATCCTCCAAGTGGACGGCCGTCGGGGGGCTTGGTACATCGCCAGCGACGGTACGGGTATGCAGGTTCCCTCGCCGTTCACACCAAGCCCGGGGGGAGCCGCCGGCACAAACTACTCGGCGCAGCTGTCGGTCACTGGGTTCTCACTGTGGGGTGCGGGCTTTGGCCTTTCGCTCAATGCGACGGCGAGGGTCGCCAACAAACTCTGCCCCTACGATGCGTCTGCGTTTGACGGCCTCCAGTTCTGGGCGCGCGGTTCGGGTCCGTGGTCGCTGCAAGTCGCGACCGTCGACACGCTCGACTCTTTCCGTGGCGGAACCTGTGAAGAAGTCTGCAACGACGCGTTTGCGGAGTCGCTCAGCCTCACCGACGAGTGGCAGTTCTTCGAGATCCCCTGGGAGTCGCTCGCCCAGGGGGGCTGGGGCCACCCCGCGGATTGGGATCCGACGGAGCTCATGTTGCTGCAATGGAGCGTTCCCGAGTCCCAGACCGACGAAACCTTCGTGTTCGAAGTCGACGAGATCGGGTTTTTCATCCGAGACGGCAATGCGTCGAGTGTATCGAGTGATGATTCGTCGTTCTCCACTTCCGTTCGGGGCCGCTGGGTTCGTCCTTGGACCTCGGATCTACAGGAGTAACAATGGCGGGATCGTCTGCAAAAGCGACCGGATCGCGATCGCAACGCGCAACCGGACAGCAATAGGCCTGAAATCGTCGTCAGCGTTTTGGAGCCGTAGACACGGCTTCAAGAGTGGCCCCCGACAACCCTCGTTTCGTAGCCTTGCGATCATTAGGTGAATCCAAGCGATGAAGTTTGCGTGCATCCTCACCCTGACTGCACTGGCTTTGAGTCTGGCCGCAGTCGCACCGGTCCGGGCGGCAAGCCTGTCGGAGGCTTCGGAAACGGGGCGTGCGACCGTAGTGGCCGAACCCGACCCAACCGTGCCGACCGAGGGTTCCTCAGAACTTCCGGAAGCTCCCATCGATGCGACCGAACACGCCTCGGAACCGCTCGAAAACACTCTCGTGTCGACCGAAGGCTCGGAGCCTGCCCAAGGCCCCGCTGTATCCGCTGAAGACGAAGCCAAGGCCAACGAGCTGCTCGATCGAGCCTCCAAAGCCTTCGAAGTCGGTCAGTATGACTTGGCGCTCGAGCTCATGGAAGAGTCGTTCAAGCTGAGCCCCAAGCCGAACGTCATCTTCAACATCGGTCGCGTCTACGAAGAAGCGGGCAGGCTCGAAGAGGCGCTCGATCAATATGCCAATTTCATCGTGCAACCAGGCATGGATCTCGAACTGCGAAAATTCGCAGCGGGTCGCCTGGCGGTCTTGCGGGAGATCCTCAAGCAAACCGAGACCGAAGCCGGTGCTGTCGTCGCGCCCATTCCTTCCACCGAGGTCGAGGTCGATGAACCAGAGCCACCGGCCGCTCCACCTATCGACGAGGACGTGAAAGAACCCGTCCAACCCCGGATGCGGCCAGTTCGTATCGCTGGATATGTGCTGCTTGGCGTCGGCGGAGCCACGCTGATCACCGGGGGGATCGTCGGCGGCATCGCCTACGCCGCGGCCTACAAGGCGAACAACGAGGTGATCATCGAGGACGAAAACGAACTGCGCAACGACGTACGGTCATTGGCACGCGCAACCGATGGTCTCTTCATTGCGGGTGGTATCGTGGCGGCCGCAGGCATCGTTTCCTTGGTCGTGAGTTTTACCAAGAAGCAGCCACGGCAGGTCGCGTTCGTTCCCAACCTGACCCGGACACACGTCGGTCTCGGTATCGTTCGTCATTTTTGACTCGAGCGATCGCCCGTTCACCGGCTCCCGTTCGTTGTCCTACGCCGAGGGTGCCCGAAAGGACAGGACCGTCGGCGCCAGCTCGAAGACGGCTTCGGAGAATCGAGGGGGTCTGCGGTGGAGCGTGCGGTTTGTCCGTGACGCGACGATGATGCGAGGTGACGCCTCAGGCGATTCCTCGGGGGACCGTGCTGGCGCGCCGATCCGACCGTGCTGCATTTTTTGCTCGCGCTTTCGCTCAACCCCCCGACCTCGAACCCCACGAATGCTCCCGCGCGAGCTCGGCCTCGTACCACGGAAAAGTCATCGGATTTTTCGTATACGATCACCATCGGCGTGTTCTTCGACAAGGCCGACATTCGGGTCGTCCCGAGCAAGGAGAAGAACCCGTGAGCCCCGGAGTCGCCATGGGTGTGGATCCCGACCATCTGCCGGACGGCACCGAGCTGCTGGGCGGAGAGCTCGTGATCGAAAGCCGATTGGGACGCGGGGGTGGAGCCACGGTCTACGCAGCGCGCAAATCCGACGGCACGAATGTTGCCCTGAAGATCCTTGCCTCGCGCCATGCGGACGATGTCGAGATGCGGATGCGCTTCGAGAACGAAGCCAAGATCGCCGCGAGTTTGTCGGATCTCCCGTTCATCGTGAAGGTGCATGGGCTCCACCCGGTGCCCGAGCTCGGCGGTCGTTGGAGCATGGTCCAAGATCTCGTCCTCGGGCCCACGCTCTCCGGTCGCCTCAGGTCCGGCGCACTTCCGCCACGGATCGCGTGTGACATCATCCGCGATGTCGCCGACGCCCTCGCTCATTTACACGCACGAGGGGTGATTCACCGCGATATCAAATCGAGCAACATCATGTGCGCACGTGGAGATGCGTTCGAACGCACGATGATCCTCGATTTCGGAGTCGCGTATTCGTTGCGCCTGGCGGGGTCGCCTGCCACCGCAGCATCGAAGCGTTCGGACCAGCGACCCGGGACGAAGGAGTATATGGCTCCCGAGCAAGCGCTCGGGATGACCCCGACGCCGCTCGTCGATCTCTACGCCCTCGCAGTGACGCTCTTCGAGGCGGTCCTCGGCGACATTCCATATTTCGGACACACGGCCCACGAGATCGTGCTCCGCAAATGCAACTCCGACTTGCCGTCGTTCTCGCTCGCAAATGAGGGTACGGATCTGCCGGCGGCGCTCGTGCGCTTGGTCGACGAAGGATTGCAGCGGGAACCGGAGCGACGGATCGCGTCCGCGGCGATCTTTCGTGATCGGCTCGACGAGATCCTTGCGGAGTTCGACGTTCCAAGAACGAGAGTCCGGTCGACCGAGCCCGATCGGCTCGTCGAGCTTCGCGCGGTCAGGGGTCGAACGGAGCCAACCCCCGAGCGAGATCACCTCGCGGTCGCCGGCACCATCGACGGTGGCGCGGAATCAGGCTTGCACACCGAGGACGCGGAGGCGGCCAAGGAGGCTCGGGCTCGCGAAGTGACGAACCGGCTGGAGGGCGCAGATACGATCGAGCCTGCGTCGAGCCCGACCGCACACGTGACCTTGGTGCCAGATCTCGCGGCCACGGTCGATGTTCCCGCGAACGCTCCCGGCTTGCATGGCGTCCGACCGCCTTCGGTCATCGTGGTCGAGCCGGATGCGCCGCCAGAAACACCCCCTCGGGGTCGAACCGAACGAACGCGGAGATCGGATCGCGAAGCACGAGGCGACCGCGAGCAAGCGTCCGGGGAATCGTGGAGTCGAGAACCTCCTCCGCCACTCGTTGCCCAAACTCCAGGAGCTGGGGGGCGGAGGCGAGGGGTGATCGCGGTGGTGTCGGTGGTCGGGGTCGCAGGTCTCGGGTGGGCGATCGCGACGCAATGGCCCCAGACGAACGAGTTCCGTTCGACGGATGAATCCGTGCGGCCCTCGGCCGTGACCGTGCCGTCGAACGCCTCGAGATCGATCGATCCCTTGCCCACGCGGATGCCCATAGCCCATACGTCGACACCCGCGGTCCCCGACGGACCACCCATTCCTCCACCCCCAACGGAGACCGTTGCATCCCCCCATGACGGTGGGACCACGAAGCCGCGGGAACGCCCCATGACTCCCCGTCGAGTTCGCACCGAGCCCGCGCCCCACGAATCCACGCGGTGTATCGAACTTCGGACCGCCGCGAACGAGGCCTTCGGCCGATTCGACTGGGCCGCCGTACTCACCCATTCAGCAGATCGAGGCTGCTGGCCCTCGCGCACCGCGTGGGAGCGATTGAGGGTGCTCGCTTTCTCGGAAGCGAAACAGTACACGAACTGCATTGCCGTTGGAGCGAAGAGCCGCGATCCCAACGTTCAACGTCTCGTGGATCTGTGCCGCACGCGTGGAGGTTCATGATCGTTTCATCAACGGTTTCGTCGTTTCTCGCAGCTGCGCTATGGACCGCGGCTCCGTCCGTACAGGTCGAGGTTCGGGCAGCAGAGCTCGATCCCGAGACAGGCCCTCACATCGAACGCAAGATCCGCGACGATCTCGAGGCCGCTCTGGTCGCGGCCGAAGTTCCGATCGCGAACGATGCCTCACGGTCCCTCTCCGTGCGTTTGAGTTGGATCGATCGCGAACGGTTCGACTACGGTATCGATGTCGAACTTCGCCAGGACGTCCAGGCGGAGGCGAACCCAACCCGGTTCGAATGTCGCCTGTGTACGTTGACCGAGCTCACGGAACGAGTCGCGGCCGAGCTACGTCCGTTCGTCCAACAGCTCGCGCACGACGATACGCCGCTCGGAATCGCAGATTCGCCACTCCCGTCCCCGATGCCACTCGCGGCGTCTCGGCACACGACGGAGCCGATTCCCCAAGAACGAGTGGACACCGATGCGTTTCCCCAACCGGCTCGTTCGCAAACTCGAGATCTCAAAATTGCCGGGATCACTCTCGCTACGGTGGGTGGGGTCGCCGTGCTGACGGGTGTTGGCCTCCTCATCGCGGATGGCCGAGTCGACCGGCCGCAGTCCGAGGGGTTCAACGGCGACACTCAGCAACTCGAGACCACGGTGGGCGGAGCCGTTGCCATCGTCTTCGGTGGGTTGGCCGTTGCCGGCGGAGCCACCTTACTCGTGAAGACGAGGGAGCGACCCAAGTCGATCTCGTTCATCCCTCGCGCTTCGCGGACATCCGTTCATTTGGCTTTCCACGCTCGGTTCTAACGCTTGGCTTCGACATCTACGAAAGGCTCATGGTCATGCAACGATTTGGACATTCGCTCGCCTGCTTGACTCTCCCTCTGCTCGGTTCGTGGCTCGGGATCGCCTGCTGGGTCGACGAGGACAACGCGGACTACTGCGCGCGGCAAGAAGGAGACGCGACGTGTTGGGAGCGACACGGCGCTGATCTGCCGTTCTGCGGTGGTCGCTGCGTTGCGGCGGAGTACGAGGATGGATGTGTGCCGACTCGACCCGCCAACGATTGCTACATTCCGTGCGGTGGCGAGATGACGCTTGCGGATGACCCGGACGTCACGTGCGTAGACGTGGCCGACGATGCGAGCACGGGCGACGGCATGGCGGCGGCGACGGGCACGGGGATGACCGATGAGGACGCTACCGGGACGGCGGATGGGTCAAGCACGGCGAGCGAAGAGGAGAGCGAAGGGAGTAGTACGACGGGAGGCTTGGAGTGCACGGACACTCTGCCCTGTACGGATCTTGCGAACCCGCTCTGTGCGGGCGGGGTATGTGTGCCGTGCACCGAAACGGGTGAGGGCAATGCGGCTTGCGAAGCGCTCGACACTGGCCTGCCGGTCTGTGCGGCGGGGCAGTGTGTGTTGTGCACGGCGGAGCAGCCGGGAGTTTGTTTGGGCACGGCGACGCCTGTCTGCGATGTTGCGGGGAGTCGATGTGTTTGCACGGCACATGAGCAGTGCGGACCGGGTGACGAGGCTGCGTGTCACATCGTGGCGGGCACGTGTTTTCCGAGCGATGAAAGTTCAGTGCACCACGTGGGCAATGGGCAGGCGTTCCCGACCCTCGGCGACGCGTTGGCGATGGTTCCCGAGGGAAGCGAGGCCGTACTCGTCTTGCATGACGGGGACCCGGATTTCAACGAAGCCATCGCGTTGACGGGTGCCCGAGTGGTCGCCTTCAAGCTGGCGAGCGATGCGAGTCCGGAACTGCAGTGGATTCACTCGGACAACGATGGCGAAGCGACGTTGAACCTGAGCGGTGGTGCGGTGGCATATCTGAGAGGGATTCGGTTGAGATTTGGAAGCGGAGCGGCCGTCGTCGCCGTCGAGGGAGCGACCGCGACGTTGCAGGACTGCGAGGTCTCTGGGCACGATGGCTTGGCGATTTCTGCGGATGGGGCAAGTGTGGTGGTCGACCGCAGCATCGTCGACGGCAACGGTGGCGGCATCGAAGCGACGACCGGATCGACCCTGACCCTCACGAACGTCTTCGTGAACGGGCCAGTCAACGGTAACGCCGTGAGCGTGGAAGGGTCGACGCTTACCGCGGTCTATTCAACGTTGGGTAACGCAACCTTCGACGACGATGCGGCGCTACGCTGTGACGAGACGAGCATGGTCGTGCTGCGTAACGCCCTTGTCCTGTCGCAGGGTGGGTCGTCGGCCATCGATTGCACGGGTGCGGACACTCTGACATCGGCGTTAGCCGACAGTACGACCGACCCTATATTCGATGTGGCATGGTTCTCGGATTACGACAACGGTGACTTTCATCTCCAGATGAGCCATCCGTTCGGTGGCGTGGCTTCGTGGCAAGTCGGCGACCCAGTGACCGATATCGACGGCGACCCACGTCCTGCTGTCCCCGGCCCCGACGTCGCCGGAGCAGATGTTCCGATCAACCCATGAAGCCCGATCACGAACGATCTCGAGGCACTCCGCAAGTTGCTCGAAAGTGGAACGCGCCCATGAACGCCTGCAACCATTGCTTGAGGAACGGCGGGAGCCGTCCCCAACGTGTCAGAATGACGTCGCGGTTCCATGCTAGGGTCACGACCCGTGGGCTCCCATCCGCTCAATCTCACCGTTCGGTTTCTCCTCGAGATCGCCGTTTGGGTCGCCGCGGGAGCGTTCGGTTGGCAGCGATTCGATGGGGTGTGGCGATGGATCGCGGTGATCGGGTTTCCCCTCGGCTTGATGACGCTTTGGGGAACGTTTGCGGTGCCGAATGATCCGAGCCGTGGTGGGACGCCGCTCGTGCCCGTGCCGGGCGTCGTGAGGCTATTCCTCGAACTCGCGGTGTTCGGTGCCGGCGTGGCATGTATGCATGCGATTGGCCAGACTCGCTGGGCGATCGCACTCACGGCGGTGACGGTCGCTCACTATGCCCTTTCGTGGGATCGCATCGCCTGGTTGTGCTTCCGTGCGAATGATCAACTGTAGCGATGAGAGACTCCGCCATGACCATTGCAGAGCAGCTCAGAGACGAAGGGCGCTGTGAAGGCCGTGAAGGGCAAGCCGAGGTTTGACCGCATCGAGGTGACTACCGGAGTAAGTCCCCAGCCTGAACTAGGTACAAAACTTACTCCGATAGTAAATCCCCAGCCTGAACTAGGTACAAAACTTACTCCGGTAGTAAATCTTCAGCCTGGTCTAGGTACAAAACTTACTCCGATAGTAAATCCCCAGCCTGAACTAGGTACAGAACTTACTCCGGTAGTAGATCCCCTCAGCCGGCCAACGCCTCAGTCGACGTCGGCTCGTCCTCGTCGTTCTCCGCAACCTCGTCTGGTGCTTCCGATCGGTTCGGCGTCGTCGTTCGTGCCGCTCGCGCCACGGTCACGAGCGACGGATAGGTCGCGGTCACGTCTTCTTCGTTCCGGAACAGGAACGATCCAGCGGCCTGAACCTCGCTGTACGCCTTGAAGAGCATCGTCCACGAGCGTTGGGCCAGACCCGACCAACCCTCGGCCTGGGGAGTACCGCTCACGCCGAGCGCAGTCATGAGCGAGCTGGCCAGCAAATCGGCCTGCTTGGGGTCGCCTTTACGATATTGCTTGCGGTCGCTCTCGACCTGCTCGAGCACGCCGGGCATACCGTAGATACTCGCGAGCCCCTGGAGATCGTTGGCAAGATCGAGATAACCGGATCCACTGCGAATGTAGGCCAACCTTGGCAGGATCTCCGGATCCGTATCGAAGTGGTATTCGAGCAAGCGGAGCATGCGAGCCCGCGTCTCCTGAGCGCTTTGAACGATATCTGCCGGCACGACGGCATTCGACTCGATCGCCTCGGTTTCGATCTGCCGCCTGCGCGCATACCAGTTCCCCAACGCGAACGTGCGGAGACGATACAAATTGTCGATGTCGAATTCCCCGAGCTTTGCGAGGCCCGCGAATCGCGGTTCGCGTGGGGGCGCCGAATCCCGCTCCGCGACTCGTAGTGCGATCGCGGCGGAACGCTGAGTTTCGACGCGTGGGACCAATATTTGCCCCGCTGGAATCGCCACGGCTTCATCCCGCATCGATTCGAAAGCCTCCGGGGTTTGGGTGCCATCGAACTGCTCGGAGCTCGAGGCTTCGGCTTCTGGGGCATTGGGCTTTGGGGCTACGGTCTTTGGGGCTACGGCCTTTGGGGCTACGGCCTTTGGAGCACTGGCTTTGGATTGCTTCGACTTCTTTTTGGATTGGCCTTTAGTGGTCGCCATTTATGAACACGAACATAGCCCGCCTCGTTGGAATCGCCAGCCGAGCGCAATGCGATTTGGGTACACGCGTTGGACTCGGCTGGGCGAGGGTCGCCTGTACCAGCGGAACTGGAGAACGTCGTTTCAAACACACAAAACTTTCCAATGGTAATAGACGCTGCAAATCCACGGGTGAACGATGCTTTCCGCATGTGTACGAGGCGAGAAATGGACATGTCTATTAGGGTCGGTCTGAAACATACCGGACGGCGAAATGTCGCCGAAAGGTCACAAACCGTGTCCGGGCGCCTGCGATGGTGTCCATCGGCCAATGGGGACCGGCCCATAGGCCGATGCCGTCGCGCGTCACGATGGGTACGGCGATCAGGTGATTTCCGTTTGCGCCCGGTCGGGCCCGCCGCTCGTGATTCGACGGCCATCCTTCGGGTTGGGGGACAGGGGGGCGTGAGCATCACGGGTTGATAGGAGCTCGACTCGCCACGTCGGGGCCACCGGCCTTGGGTCGGTGTCGTCAGAACTCCACTCACGACGATGGATCCGCGTGGGTTGCGACCCCAAGCCGTGGGGCAGCCCACCCTGACGATCCGAGCCGGCGCGATCGCAAATCTCGATTCGCGTCCCGCTGCTCCGCAAAGGTCGAGATCGTTGGCGCGACGAACGCTCTCTACCGGGGGCGCAATTCCACGAGAATACCAGGTCTCGCCAGGCACAAGAAGCGACCGACCGACGGCGGTCAGTCGCTTGAGCAGGCCGTCATTCCGGAGACGACCGGCTCGCTGAGCTTCCTCCGCGATGGACTGTCCTTGGCCCTGCCCGCTACTTCCGGCCCGTCGACGCCGTCGACCTCTAATCAGAGGGGTCCATACGGCGGGTCACCGGCTCATGGAACTCTGTTATTATTACCTAAAGTGCGAGACTTTGTTGACGACATCGGTGCAATCGAACGGTCGGCGTCCGCGGTTATTCGGGGATTTCGATGGCAGCTTCTTACGTCAGCTCTGAGAGCGGTACAGCTGCGGAAGGGCGAGGTTCTACTACTCGAAGGTATCGAAGACGTTGATATTATCTCTCCACCAAGATACGGACGACCATTTCAGATCACATCGGAGCAGCTAAAACTAGCACAGGAACGAATATCGGCTCGCTCGCCGATCGCCTATGAATCGATATTCAACTTCATCTGCGCTTTCTGTGAACGGTTTCATTCGTCGGGGATTGGCATTACCTTTCGATTCCTCACAACTGCATTGGCGCGAAAACAGCGTGTTGATACCCAGTTGACCGAGGACCTCCTCGCATCCTGGGGCCGTCTGGAGCCAACGACGTTCTCCGGCGTTATTCACGGGTTGGCAGATAGATATGGACCCTCGTGGAGCGGCGGCGGCGATGATGGAAACGCGAAGCGCCAGCGCCTCACCACTGCTATTGCGTATATCGACACGCACTCAGCATGGGATTCGTTTCAAAAATCAGTTGAATGGAGCCTTGGCGTTGACGGCATCGAAAGCACTGAAGCCAACCTCATAGAAACTCTACGTCTTGACGAGCGAGTGTCGGAACGCATCAATCCGGAGCATCTTTCCCACGAATTGGAAGCGTTGTGCGTGCAGGTCGCATGCATGGGGGAGGTTCGGGAGAGAGTGCTTACGCGTTGCAAGGTAACAGCGGCGCTTTCGAAGGCTCAGATTTCTCGTCTAGTCACGGATCATCGACACGTCACGTCCCTGGCTCATCCACCGCAAGGGCACGGGAAGGTGGTCTGTGTAGTCGTGCGCACAACTAATCTTCGTACGATGGTTGCACTTCAGGCAGTATCGCCTTCGGCTACAACGGAGCTCGCCACGTCTCTTGAGGGTGAACTGGGCTCCAGCGAGATATACCCGGTTGACTGGGTCGGTTTGTTGACCCCCGCTCCCACCGGTTTCGCGTTGGGAGCACTCCCACTCTCCTTGCGATCTGCTCTGCGAAAGTGGGCAAGACTCGCGACGTTTGTTGCCTTTGTAAGAATCGACGAACTCCTAGAGGGTGAACACCAGTATCCATTTTTTGCAGGTGGTCTTTGGCCGGCGCTTGCCGGTGCTAGAGAGATTGGAGCTATCGAAATAGCCACTAGCCCCGATACAACAAGAGCGGACGACAGAGAGGCACTGGTCGGATACGCGGCACAATTAGGCGTTGAAGCGCACGTGACGGATCAGGCGTCGGACAGTGCCGAGATAGTGCTAGCTCGATATGTGGGTGTCGTTACTACAGCACGGGCCATCGGTGCCGGATGCAGCGACGGTGATTTGTATGACGACCTTCGAGAGAAGGTTAGGTTAATAGTAGTTCGAAGGAGCGACGGGAACAAGGAGTGGTTCGATGGTGACAGACACCCGCTGCCATAGCTCTCGTCGCCCGCCATCGTGGATAGGTATCCTCCTCAATGCTCAGACTACCATCCATCGTAGTAGTCGTCGTGATCATCGTCTTCGGTGCCATTTCGAAGCTCGTCGATGTACGCCTGCAGGATCGGAAGTACCTGATCTGCTAGAGGTTCACCAAACCTTGGCTCTACGCTGCGTGCATACTGCACATGTCCTCGAAGTCGAAACGCCAGTTCGGCGGCGTCTCGGCCTGTGCTTATCGCCTGTTGATCCACCCCGAGTCCAGAAACATAGTGCACCTCCAATCGGAGCCACCGCTTGTACTTGCGTGGAAGTCGAACGATGTTGTGTTCGTGATCCGCTACACACAGGCCTGTAACAAACTGTGGGCCACCTTTGGAGAAGCAACGGTAAGAGCCAGTACGAAGCTCAAACCCATGACTAGCCAGCAACTCACGTATGAATTTTGCCGGCACACGGCTTTCCCCAGAGAACGTCAAGTCATCTACATATCGTGTAACGGCGAGAGAGTACGACCTTCCATATTCAAGAAGGTCATCATCGAGTGCGTTGCAAACTATGTTGGATATGACGGGACTGCTTCGTGCGCCCTGAGGAAGCGTGCCCTGGAAAGTGCAAATCTGCGCAATCACATGCGCCACGATCTCACGACATCCAATTGCGCAAAGCGCTTCTGCCACTTGTTCAAACGTGATTGACCCGAAAAAGTTGCGTACGTCGGCAACAGTAACGTGGCGCGCTCTTGTGTGCCTGTCCGCGTTCAGTCGCGGCGAAGACCCTTTCCAGAACGCACTAGCCGACGCTTTTCGCGAGCCTGCTCTGTTGAGCCAATCTTTGATTTGGCGGTGTATGTCACGGAGTGGTCGCTCCACCTTCCAGATAATCCTTTGCTTTCTTCCTGGCTTCGATTGAGGGGGTCTCAGTCGAACATAGTGCCTCTCAATATTCGTCAGCACATCTTGGAGCACATGAGGCTGAATCTGCAGCATCTGCATCAGTTGAGGCAGATCTTTTGCGTCGACGAGGTTTGGCGGATGAGCCATACTGTGAATAGTGGCGCGCCGGATGGCAAACGAAAAGGTGTCAGCTTCACGGGAGCGAACTCGCTCCCCGACCAGATTGGTGCTGGACTCGATCCGACGCGCCATCTGCGACGATACGTCATCGGCGTTGCGGGAACAAGAGGGTAGGAACCGGAAACCTGGGTGAGCGTCAGGCGTTCAGCTGAACGTTAGTTCGACCGCCGAGGGCTACGTGCTAACGCTTTGGGAGCTATCCAACGATCCAGGCGCTCGGTTGCGAGCGCGTAAGGGGGTGAACTGTGCTCGATTTTTCGTGGTCACGTCGTCTCGATTTCGGGCGGTCTCGAGGCCGCGATCGATCATTTCTGCCGGACAGAGTGCGATCAGTTCACGGTCCTTGAAACACGGCAGCCGATTTTGTTCAGCCGCCTAAACTAACGGCTGAACAAAATCGAGGTCGATGCAAAGCCAACGCGAGGCGGCTGACCCATCGACGTCGATAACGACGCCTTGGCACCCGTACTTACTAGAGGGGGCCCGGAACCCTTGTGCGAGTTGCAGGGTGCGCCGGGTCCCTTACCCTCTACGTGCTCGCGCGACAGGCCATCAAATGCACGAGGTGGGACAGCATTGCGCGGGTTCGCGTAGGTGGGCCGAATTCTCTACGCGGAGATCTCGATCGTAGGCACTGGGGAGTTGAAGGGGATCGAAGAGCTTCTTCGCGACACACAACCGACAACCGAGACTTTGCTCCCAATATGACCCATGGAGATGGGGCTGCGCGGGCCGCCACCCTATCCTATTTTACAGAACAGAACATTGTCGGCCTCCTCGATGAGTCGATAGGTTCCCCGAGTCGATGATCCGTGTACATTGACCGGCCATACTCGGCTCCACAAACGGATCACCCAGACGAACAGGCGCGATCGCACCGCGGGCTCGATCACTCTCAGTCGACGCGCCAGTAGAGCGTTGTCTGGATACTGTCGGGATCCTTCTTCGACTTCGGTTGTTTGATGCTGCGCCAGTTGCTGTGGTGGCCGATCACGACGCATTTCAACAAGTTGCCGAAGAATAGCGCCGCTGCCTCGAAGTTGTGTCCGCACGCGTCAGCGTAGATGGGCATGTATACGGTGCCGGTCCAATCTGCGCTCGGGATCCAGCTCGCCGAAATAGATCTCCCGATAGGTACCTGGTCGAGTACCGCGGTCAAAGCCGCGACGATCGCGTCGTCGTCAGTCGAGCGAAGCCGGGCACGACGGCGCTCGAAGTCCTTGGCATAGGGCACCGACTCGATTGCCCGTCCCGTGATCGCATCCTCAAGCACGACAGAATCTGCGACAAGTGTAACGAAGGCTTCGAGTTGCGTCGAGGAGGGCAGCCCGGCTCGCAGAGGACGAGCGTCAGGGCTCCCCTCGTTCAAGCACGCTGCGCGGGTCGACTGTTGTGACCCTCTCGGAATAACCGTTGATGCGAAGCTGCACCACATCGTGGCGGTCGGCCACACCTCGAAGGAGAATCACGCCGCGCGAAGTCGAGCCAACGAGGCTGCGCTAAGCGTATCCGATGGGTGGACCCCGTTCTTCCCAGCCGGCTCTGAACGTTTCAAGATTGGGGCATGGCAGATCGAGCATTGTGGGAGCGACGGGTGTCGGAATGGCGGGCCAGTGGAAAGCCCATGACC